>OMDO01000006.1_pt1 | contig 143578 bp, 122 predicted proteins | sample 1674051 | NCBI WGS metagenome assembly OMDO01 (sample SAMEA103958138, study PRJEB25191) | human gut metagenome | biome: human-associated habitat [ENVO:00009003]; feature: intestine environment [ENVO:2100002]; material: feces | place: Germany | collected 2013/2015 | reverse complement strand
AAGCCCCCCTCAAGATGAGATATCCCTCACATAAGTGAGTAAGATCCCTTGAAGAGTACAAGGTAGATAGGGCAGAGGTGGAAGCATGGTAACATGTGGAGCTGACTGTTACTAATCGATCGAGGGCTTGACCAAATAAAATCGGAGTTCTGTATGAAGTTTTGAAGATATCAGAAATAAGGTAAAAGTTCTATTGATTTTTGCATAAGAAAAAAGTAAAATAAATGACGTATCTGATACGTCATTTTATATATAGGGGATTGGTCAAATGGTATGATAGGGGTCTCCAAAACCTTTGGTGGGAGTTCGATTCTCTCATCCCCTGCTCCCAATAATGGTCTTGAAAGTCGCGTGTTTGCTGGATTTCAAGGCTTTTTTCGTTTTTAAAAATAGGTACTTAAATTCGTTTTAGTGTCATTATATTCCATTGAATATCATTAAAAGTGTCGCCAGAAAGTGTCGCCAAGAATGTCGCCAAAAAAGTTGCTAGAGTAAATGTCAAATCTGGAAAGGAGAATCAGAATAGAGTATTTGACAATTAGGAGTATAAGCCAGACCAACGCGTATATGTTCTTTTTTGTAATCGTCTAATAAAATTTTATTAGGAGCTTCCTTATAATAATAGCAAAGGTGTCAGGAGGGGAAGTAGATGGAGCGGTATTTAACGCCGAAAGAAGTACAGCAGGTGCTGGGACTGAGTAGGACGAAGACGTATGAGATGATTAACCAGAAAGATTTCCCAAAGGTCAGATTGGGGAAGAATATCCGGGTTCCGGCATCGGAGTTGGAGAGATTTATGAAGCAGTATTTGTATAAGACGTATGAGATTATTTGAAAGATGGTACTCTGGGAGACTAGGGTGCTATTACTATGTATAATCAAATTGTGATTGTAGAATAGAATATGTTATACTATTTTGTATATAGAGAGATTTATGATTGGTAAATAGCAATAATTTGGGAACATCTAAATAATATACGGGAGGATAAATGAGTTTTATGAAAAAACAATGTTGGAAAGGTAAAATTACGCAGTGCTGGAAGGAAAAGCGGGAAGAAATAATAAAGGAGGTAGCTGTTCCAGAACCTAGAAGGCAGAATGATAAAAAAAGTAAAACGCAAGTAGGCGATTGTAAGGTAATATCACAAAAAGTAAGAAAAAACATAATTCCATTTATTATAGGAATGGTATATATTTTTATAGGGATATTTATCTATCTAATACCCAATGCGCCTATTTTTTGCGATTTAAAGGGTGTATGGGAAAATTCTGTATTTTTTTCATTTGAATTGATAATTCTGGGGCAGTATTCTGTCTTGTACGGAATAATTGCTCAATTAGGAAGCAATGATAATCGCTATCAGAAAAAAAGTTGTTATTTTATATTAACAGTGGCATTGGCATTAATGTTACCATATCACTTAATAATTAGATTTATTAATAAGCTACTAAATTTGGTAAGACAGAAGCATGTGGCATATTTGTTCCCATATTATTTATTGAGTATATTTGCTGTTTTACTGCTCTTTTCTATTGCAGCAATAAAAGTGCCAACTTTAAAAGAGTTTGTTGATCTTCGGTTGAAAATTAAGTTGAATGATGAAGCAATAGCATTTATCATAGTTTTTGTTTCTATATGTCTTTATTTCAAGATTACGGAGTTGTGCGCGTGGCTATCAACAAGATCAGTTGTTCGTAGTGTGCAGAAAAGCAGATTGAAGCGTGAATCAAAAAATAATTGGCGTGGCACAATGAAAGATGAACTTTATAGAAATGAGAGAAAAGAAAATATGAGAAAAGAATGGGAAGTTGTTAGAGCAGAAATACAATACTCAAAACTTTATTTTTACATTTTGTTGAATGTAATTATATTATGTAGTCCTATTGGAGAAAACGAGTTTTTGCGACTCATTGTTAATGAGATTGTTGGAGTTACAACATTAGCAGCACTTGCAAGAGAAGTAAGAAGTAGTATGAAAAACGAAGCAGGTAAAGTGGAGATGTGACGTAGAAATTAAAAATATATGGAATACATTGTGACTTGTAGTATGATATTATAAAAATAATGTGTAGATAATCAAAAGAAAAGATAATCAAAAGAAAAGATAATTGGGGGGATGAATAATGAGTACATTTCGTGATTGGAAAGTCGTAAATAAATTAAGTGATCGTGGGCAGACAAATTCCGAAGTTCATCTTTTGCAGAAAAAAGACTCAGATGAATTTATAGTAAGAAAAGTGATACATGGTATTGATCATCCGTTGTATCAGGCTATATTTACAAGAGAAATGAGAGCATTGTACAAGCTTAATAAAAGTGAGAATATTGTTAGTATAGTTGGAGATGATTACTTAAAGGAAACCAAGACGGGTGAAAAGGTTGGAGTAATTTATCTTGAATATATTAATGGGGTTGAATTGGGCAAGGTACAGATAGAAAATCTTTCATCTAAGGAAAAATTTTCTATTGTAAGGCAGCTGTTAGATGCAATAGAAATCTCACATTCCAATGGTATTATACATAGAGATATTAATCCAAATAATATTATGGTTACAGAGGATAAGGTTGTAAAGGTTATTGATTTTGGAATTTGTAAAATTAATGACATGATAAATTCTGCAACAGTATTTACATTAGGTACAAATGCGTATTCTGCACCAGAAGTACATCAGCATAGTGAGAATGCGACAGAAAAGAGTGACTTGTATTCTATTGGTGCAGTAATTTATTATCTTTTTACAGGAAAACAGCCGCCACTGGCAGTACAGTTTCAAAAAACTATGGATTCAGTGCGGGGAATGGATATTGAATTGAAGCCAATTGTTAAAAAATTGGTGGCAGAAAATCCAGATGATCGTTATGAAAATATATTTGAGTTACGGAAAGATATCTCAAGATTATTTATGCGCTTTTTAGATACAGAAAAAACTGTTGTGTTTACTATGGCGTATGAACGATTCAAAGAATTAAAGAATTTTAAATTATTACCACAGTCGGTTACAGTAAAGGAGGCTGCTGAAGGAAATTTGCCAGAAAATTTTCTGGAAATGTATGCTTTTTGCAAAGAGGAAGATGATGAAAAGGTGTTTATCTTTTTGGGATATAATTACCTTATGGAATGTATTTATGAAGAAGAACTAAATGTATTTGATGTTTTGAAGTTTCGAAAAGTGGTGCCGATTGACCGCGATAGATTAAGGAAGAGATATGCGCAAGTTGTAGGAAAAGTGCGATTTGTAGATAAGAAATTTGCTCATAGGGAACCTAAGAATGATAGTATAGAAATTAAAAATACGATTATTGATTATTACTCAGAATATATTTCCAATAATAATGTTGAGAATGAATATAAGAGTAAGTATGGTGTATGGCGCGACCTTTTACAGTTGGTGAAGGAAGATATTGAAAAGAACATAATAAGATTACCATATGATTCGTTTCAATTAGATGGAGATATTTTACGATTTCGTTTGAAGAAAGGTGTTTTTATTGATGAAGAGCGTTTGAATAAGGAGCAGCTTTTTGTATACGAACGAAAAGGAAAAGGCAAGGACAAAGTAAAACCTGTTACGATAGGTGCATATGAAAACGATATCTATGAAAATGAACATGTAATTTTACAGATAAAAAGGGTGGGTAGAGTTAGTTTGCCTGCTAAAGGTTTGATATGTATGGATTATCGCAAAGATTTAGTGAATGTTGAAAGACAATTAGATGCATTGAATATTTTGGAAAAGGAAGATTATCAATGTAATTTTAGTTTGAAGAGAATAATATCAGGTGTAGAGAATCCATCGGTTAGTATTATATCAAAAGAATTGCATCTATTTAATAAACAACTTGATTCGCCACAGAAAGCAGCTGTACAAAAGGCGTTGGAAGCAGACTCAATTGCTATTATACAAGGACCTCCTGGAACTGGGAAAACAAATGTTATTATTGAAATAATATTGCAAATATTAAAAGAAAATAATAGAAATAAGGATATGGAGCCTAAAAAAATTTTGCTTGTTTCACAATCGCATCCGGCGGTAGATAAAATGTTAGAAGACCTTATTAGAGATAGTGAAGAGAGACCGGATTTATTACGAATTGGGCGAGATGAGAAGTTGAACGACGAAATTAGAAAGGAATATTCGATTACAGATGTTAAAGAACACTGGATAGAAACAGTAAAAGAGAGATGTGACAAATATTCACAAAGTATAATGAAAGAAGTTGGAATTGACGAAGCAGAATTTGAAAACTATTATCAGAAATTAGAAGAGTCAAAAGTCGAAAATAATAATCTTGAGGTAAAGGATTATCAATTAATAGCAGAATTTCAGAAAAAAACGAATGGTATTCAATCTGGGCATGTAAGAAAAATATTGGAGATTCAAAAGGAATGGAAAAATCAGATGTCCCAGTGCGATGAAGTGGAGTTGTATATTATAAAAAGCACCACGATTATTGCAGGAACGTGTACAGGGTTTGTGTCAAATAGAATAATTAGAGATGTAGATTTTGATTATGTTATTGTGGATGAGGCGGCTAAAGCAACATTTCCAGAGCTTGCGGTTTCGTTAAATAAAGCACATAAAATTATTTTGGTTGGAGATCATCAGCAATTACCGCCAGTGCTAGATACAGAACTTATCAGGGACAATAAGGATAAAATTGATGAGGAAAATTTGGCACAAGGTATTTTTGAAAAATTATATATGATGTTTCCAGAAGATAACAAGCATAGACTTACTGTACAGTATAGGATGCATCCAACTATTGGAACGCTTGTAAGTCATGTTTTTTATGATGATGATATTCAAAATGGAGTTGAAAAAGAGGAACGAACGTTATCCATTGAAGGATATGAAGATATTGCAATAGAATGGCTAGATACATCAAAGCGGTCACCACAAGAACGATATGAAATTGCGTATGAAAATAATGGGAAAAAATCCTATCAGAACAATTTAGAAAAAAAGATTATTAAAGCGAAATTAATTGAATTAGATGCTAAGATGCAAATAAGAACAAAGATAGCGATTATTACTGGTTATGGACCGCAGCGCTATAACTTACAAACAATGGTTAAACAGCTCTCTTTAAAGAATCTTGATATAGATGTCGATACAGTAGATGCATTTCAAGGAAGTCAGAAAGATATTATTATTTATTCGACAGTAAGGAGTAGTTCAAATCCATACGGTATAGGTTTTCTCAAATCAGAAGCGAGAATAAATGTTGCATTCTCAAGAGCGAGATGTTTGCTAATTATCGTTGGAGATATGAAGTTTTTGGATAACTATAAAATTAGAGGAAATAAGTTTCCTCAAATTATTGAGTATATTAAAGAGTCAGAAGGGTGTCGGATAGTTGAATGTTAGGAGAGAAGTAGTATGGAACATATAATAAAATCTATCGCGCGGGATATTCCCAAAGAAATAAAAAATCATCATTTGATAAAAAGGCAGGACATTTATGTACCGTATAGAGAAATAGGTGTCGTGTGTTTGACAAGAGATACGGCTGAGATTAACTTGTTTTATGAGACAATATTAAAATTTATTGATATTGGCGTATGTGATATCAATGAGATTTCTGAAATTATGGGGGTTGAATTTAAACTTTTAAAAGAAGTAATTGTAGATATGATTGAAGAGCAGTATCTTGCTACATCTCAAAATCAAATTTCTATGACACAGAGAGGCAGAAAAGCGCTAAAAACCAGACAACTTGTTACTATTCAAAAAAGAAATATTAATCAAATTATGGTTGATATGATCACGGGGACTTTTGAAGAAAGTGATAATATAATTATATCGCAGGTGAAGAAGCAGGATCTTTGTCTAAATGAAGAGATTAGCATTACAAAAGAGTTTTTAGAGACAAATTATGCAGAGATAAATGAAATTTACCAAAAAAATCAAATTGAAAGTAGTGTTTTTTTCGTACATAATGTTTCACGAGAGTTATACAAAATATTAGATGTAGCATATGATAGGTTAGTTTTTGTAAAAAAGGAATTGTTGATATATAAAAACAATGACGTGGATGATTATGAATTTGTAATAAGTAAAGACTCTGGAGATAAGTATATAAATGCTTTTTATGCTCAAGTTAAAGATATAACTTTTCCTGGATTGGAGAATGTATTTGAGCGAGATTGGAACTTTGTAAAAGACTGTGAGCCTGTAAGACGAGAGGAGAGTGTAGAAAGAAAACAAACAGATAAATTGACGAATCTATTACATAATTGTGATGCAGTTACAGAAGAGATTGAGTTGGAATTTACTAAGCCAAGGTGTCTGATAGATAATAAGGAAATTGAAAAATACTTTTTGTATCAAAATGAAATCAAACATGAAGGGATTATTATTTCTAGTAACCGCTTGAGAAAGCTGCTAAATTTCAAAGAAATAGATTCACTTAATAATAGTGGTAAAAAGAAGGTTATTATCGTATATGATGGAACAGAATATGATATCGAGAACTATATAAAAAAACAGTTTGAACCATTAATAAAGCAAGGAAGATTGTATCTTGTGAAAAAGAGCGAGTTATCGGATAGTTATGTTTGTTTTTATCCTAAAGTAAACATAATGTTGAAAGAGTCTGTTGCCAAGGTATTTAATCGTACAATTGCAATTTTAGAAGGAAAAATTGAGTTTGATTCTAATGTAATAGAAGAAAAAATGAAAGAGATTATTGAGAGCAATAATATTAATTTTAACATGAAAAATGAAGGGAAAGAGGATATCAAAAAGGCACATATAACAAAAAAGAAGTATACCAAGCGAAAATAAAAGATGAACAAACGTTCGAAAAACTTCTTGAATTATGTGTCTGTATCTTCTTTTGACAAAAAGCAGGAAGCTAATATTTTGATCCGTATACCGGAAGATGAAAAAGAAATCAAGGGGGCTTTACGATTCAACTATATGATTCCAGTGCCGGAGGAGTGTATTGAAAGACTGGTTATTAAAGATGTAGAAGATGAAAAATACCGCTTGTTACTAAATAAGGAATATCAGTTTTGTATGGACAATGCTGAGCGGATTCAGAAAAAAGCAAATAAAATATATGAAATGGTTATAACAAATCGAAAACAGAAATTAACTGACAACAGTTGTTCTTTTAGTATTTTGGAGCAGGGATACCAAGAATATGTTGAAAATGTTTTAAGATAAAGGTATTAATAAACATAGCTGTATCATAAAGATTAGCACATGAAAGGACATTATGTAAATGGCTATTGAGTATAAAATGCTTACGGAAAAAGAACTGAATACTTTTATTAATATGAGGATAAATCAGCTTAGAGAAGAAGGGGCTAAAGAAGAAATTGATTTAGTTCCTGCCTTGAAGGACTATTATACCCGTCATATGGCAGACGGAACATTTGTATCCTGGCTTGCCCTTGATGGAAAAAATATTATTGGGACAAGTGGAATGTCATTTGTGGAGAAGCCGCCTTATTTTGTGAATATTACGGTGCGGCGGAGCCGCCAGTCCGGTGTGGCGAGAGCCACCTGTCCGGACTAACGGAGCCACTCCGTTCTCTGTAGTGATAAGTTACTTTGCCATTGCAGGATCTAATCCATATACCTCTCGCATAGAGAGATCTTTGGATGGATCAATGCTTTCAATATCGATTTTATATGAGTCATACGTTATACGATCCATAATGGCATCTGCCAGGGTACTTTCACCGCCACAGATTTGTTGGTACCATTCACTTTCGCGGAACTGCGAGCAAAAGATCGTGGATGATTTCTTGCGTCTTTTGTGTATCAGTTCAAAAAGATTTCTGGCTTCGGCTTCTGTCAGTTTGAGGAGAAGCCACTCGTCAATAATCAATACTACTGGCTTGGTGTATTTCTTCAGGACAGTTGAAAAAGTTCCGCTGTCTCTGGCAGCCTGTAAGTCCAGTAATAAATCAGGAAGCCGCACATAACGTACTGTGTAGTAGTGCTTGCAGGCCTCCATGCCAAAAGCACAGGCCATATAAGTTTTACCACTTCCGGTGGCACCTGTAATGAAGATGTTCCTGTATTCTGTAATGTATTCGCAAGTTGCCAGACGGCTGATCAGTGCTTTGTTCAGTTTCCGACCGGACTGGTAATCAATTGCTGCAATGCTGGCATCCGGCTGTTCGAACTCAGCCTGCCGGATCAGTCTTTTCAACCGGTTATTTTTGCGATTGCTGTACTCGATATCAACAAGCATACCGAAGCGGTCCTCGAACGGCACTTCCTTCATTGTAGGATCATCCATCTGGATACGGAATGCATCTGCCATAGCGGTCAGGCGCATTTCGATAAGTTTATCGATTGTACTTTGATTTGTCATGATCGTTTACCTCCATAGTATCTGGCACCTCTTGTGATGCCATGTGGCTTTTCAACAGTCTGAGATTCCTTTGATGCATTCGATATGTCATCTGGTGAGTCTTTCATTGCAGCCAATAGATTTTTGATACTTTTATAGCTGGGTTTAGCGGAATAAGAAAGTGCTTTGGCACAGACCTGTTCCAGTTTTTCAGGCGAATATTTCTCTGCCAGTTTTAACAATCCCATACAGCTTCTATAGGATTGTTGTTCAACCCTGCCGGAGGTAAGTATTGCATCGACAACCTTACTTGTGTTAATTCCAATCGAATCTGCCTATTTGCGGAACCTGTCGCCGTTCCATTCCAGATATTTCTGGTGTTCCTGCGGCATATGTTCCGTCACAGTGGAATACTGGCCGCTCCTTCCGTGAAGTCTCCTATGAGAGGCAATTCGATTGTGATTATAAAATATTTCAACCGTTGTATCTGTTATACGCACATCTACCTTATTTTTGATATACTGATAAGGCACGGAGTAGTACATCTTGTCTACTGCGATGTGATAGTTGAACTGGACAGTGGCTTGTTTCCACTCAGCCAGTTCAAAGGGTGTAGCAGGCAACGGAGCCAGTAACGGCATTTCTTCCCCAAGAAATAAACTGAGCCTGCTGCATTCCTTTTTCTGGAATTTACGAGCATTGTAGGCATTCAGTTTTTCCCGGATAGAATCATTTAATTCTGCAAGCGAGAAAAACTGTTCATTACGAAGGGCTGCAGTTATCCAAGTAGATATCTTTCCTACAGATCCTTCTACATTTGGTTTATCCTTGGGTTTCCGGACTCTGGCCGGAATGATGGCAAGATTATAGTGTTCTGCCATCTCATGGTAAGTTGTGTTTAATGACGTGGTATACCAGTCACTCTTTTCATGATTCACTGCTGTTGTGCAGTTATCGGAGACAAGCATGGGTGTTACACCGCCAAAGAAATCGAACATCTGGACATGAGCTTTAATCCAGTTGCTTGTTTTCTCATTCATGTATGCTTTTACAAAAGCATACTGGCTGTAAGTCAGTACCCCTACAAAGATCCATGCCTCTGTGATCTCTCCGGTGTCCGGATCAATGATGTGAGCAGGATCACCTGCCCAGTCAACTTCAATCTGTTCACCAGGCTTTCTCGGGATATGCATGGTAGCCCTGCGTTTCTCTTCATCCTTTTGGATGTAGTAGCAGAACTGGGAATACATGAGCGGCTCTTCGTTGCTCATACGGCACTCCTCACAGTATTCTACCCAGAGAAGCTTTTTGTTGACTCCATTTCGCAGAAGTTCTTTGCGAATGTAGTTAAAGTCAGGCATGCGTTTATTTGTTGCTGACTTATCCCTTGGGAACATAAGCTCCTCAAGCGCGCTGTCGGTCATGTCAAAATCCAGCGGCCATGAAATATTTATTTCCGCTGCCTTTTTCAAAACCTTGGCGACTGTGTTCCTGGATACACCGCAGCTCTGTGCGATGTTCCGTTCGCTGAATCCTAAGCTCTGCAAGCGTAGAATTTCACGATACTTGGTCATAATTGTGACCTCCTTTACCTGTATTCACACCAATGATGTGTATCAACAGTATAAAGAAAATATATGTAATAGAGCGTTTAAATGTGGCTCTGAATTACCGGAATATGTGGCTCTCATTCTCCGGAATGGTGGCTCCCAAAGTCCGGACAGGTGGCTCAGAGAGCTCCGGAATAATCATTTTGGATGTCCAAATGGAAAGATAGGATTGTTATCCAGTATGTTTACAGAACCACAATATAGAAGAAAAGGTATTGCAAAGGAATTATTATCTCGTGTTGTAAATGAGGCTAGAGAATATGGGTGCGGAGTGATACAGATTACGGCATCTGATATGGGGGTTAAATTGTATACAGATTTCGGATTTGTACATAATGGTAATTTCATGCAATATGAGTTTTCTTAAAAGATATTTCATTATCGAGGGTTGCTTTTAATTGTGCTAAAAAAGAGTGAGCCATGAGGCACCTCCTTGAAATATGTTTATAAACAAGGCTTGCGCAACATATACTGGCTGATCAGTCAAGCTTTTTTGAAGAAAATTTATAGAAAGATGTGAAGGAAAAACAATCATGCAGTTATACCAGTTTGAAAAAATTTATTCACAGATGGAACGGGAATTTGGGAAGATCCGAAAAGGTGAAGAAGAAACATACGCTATGCTGTTGCTGCCAATGGAGGGAAATGTATTAAAAATACACCGCGAATTTCCGGAATCAAACAGCCGTAGACTAAGGGAGGCCATTGCATTGGTATTATTTGATGTAAAAGGAAACTGCAGTGGTGAAAAATATGACACAGGCAACTTTAGAAATGAAGAAAATGAAAGACTTGAAAAAGCATTGCTTATGGCATTTGACCCTTACACGAATGAAGAGATAATGGAACTGTTAAAAGAACAATTCCAGGTGGATATGTTGTCACAGGGACAAGTGAAAGAATACTATAGATTTCCGGTAATGTGTCTGTTAAGAATCAAGGAATCCATTGACACATGGGAAAAACACTCAGGCTCAGATGGATACTTTGATTTTATTGAGGGATGTATGGGAAGAGAAATAACAGGAAATGACATGAATTTTAGTATTATGGGCTCAGGTGTACTTGATATGTAATAATTTTTGAATTTGGCCACAAATGTTACAAAAAAGCTTGACCACAACAACATAAAAAGAACGGAAACCTTGTAAAATCAAGGCTTCCGCTACAATTAAAAGAAGCGCGAGACGGGACTCGAACCCGCGGCCCCGACCTTGGCAAGGTCGTGCTCCACCAACTGAGCCACTCGCGCATACATAAATTGTTTTGTATCTGTCTGTCAGACACATGTTCTATCTTACTATGGGAAAAGCAATTTGTCAATAATTTTTTGAAAAAATCGACAGCTGAAAACGTTTTTTTAGGGTGGCACTCATAAATGAAGAGTGTTATAATAAAAAATATGGGAAAATGGTCATGGAAAATATTTGTATTAGGACTTTGAAATAGTTATGGGGTGCCAGGATGTATAAAAAAATACAGGAATACACAATGTTGCGGTTTTATGTGTAATATTGCTGATTTTTGGAATAGCATTATTCGGATGTTTTGGACAGATCAGAAACAGTTTGCAGCAACAGCTGATGAGCAGTATCGAGGGTGTGGCTGAACAGAATGAAATACTTGTGGAGAAAGAAGCAGGTACGCGTTTTCGTCTGCTTGACAGTCTGGCAAGGGAACTTTCGGATGGAGATGAGAGTATTTTTGTTGATAAAATGCAGGGGTTCGTAGAGACTTACCAGTTCAAACGGATGGGATATATTGCGGCAGATGGTACAGCAAAAACGACGGATGGATATCGGCTGAATATGTCTGACAGAGATTTTTTCCAACAGTCGATGCAGGGAAAAAACTTTTTGACGGATGCATTTGAAGACAGGATTGATACTTCATATGAAACCATAAATGTATTCAGTGTACCGGTATATGAAAAAAATCAGAAAACGATAAAAGGTGTTCTGTTTGGAACCTGTGGATATGAGATGTTTGAGGAATGTCTGAAGAATGAGATATTTGAAGGACAGGCTTTTAATTACATCATAAAAATAGACGGTACGATCGTGGCAGGTTCTGGAAACAGTAAGAAATGGGGAATTGGAAAGAATATTTTTGTCACGGATGCCTCTGAGGATGAAAGAGATGACGATGCCAGAGATGACGATGCCAGGGATAAGATGATCAGTGACATGAAAGAGGGAAAAAGCGGCTATGGAATGGATCCAAAACGCAAAGAGGCCTCACTGTATTACTATATGCCGCTTAAAATAGAAGAAAGCGGTGAAACATGGTATGTAGTCACTGCGGTGTCGGAAAGTGTTTTAACAAGCCGTATGCAGGTGGTCATGGATGCGATCAACAGTCTGATGGTTATCATTCTGGCTGTGATATCTGTCAGTGTCGGGGTCTATATTTATTCGTGGCGCAAAAGTAAAAAAGAACTGATGACACTTGCGTATCAGGATCCCGTTACATTGGGAGATAATTTTGTGGCATTTAAGGAACGCGCGAAAAGTAAAAAAGATGGTGTAGGATGGCTGATCGCTATGGATGTGACAGATTTTAAGCTGATCAACAGCACCTGTGGAGTCAAAAAAGGTGATGAGGTGCTGCGTGTCATATGGGAGATTTTTGAAACCGAAACGGGAGAAAATGAACTGGCAGCGCATGTCAATGCCGACCGGTTTATATTGTTCTGGATGGATGAAAATCAGGAAAACATTAAGCAAAGACTGGAATATGTAATAAGAAAGATAGAAGAGATACCGGAACGTCTGGAAATACCAAATCTTTTCCCGGTGTTTGGAATTTTTCATACGATTGTATTAGATGAGATCGATCCTTTATACGGAAATGCAGTGCAGGCAAAGCATCAGATCAAAGGAAGGCGTGACAGGCATTATATATTTTATGATGAGCTGAACCATGAGAGTATTCAGGAAAACCGTGAATTAGAAGAACATTTTGAAACAGCGCTTGAAAACGAAGAGTTTGAAATCTGGTATCAGCCAAAATACAGTGCACATTCGAGAAAGCTTGTGGGAGCGGAGGCTCTTGTGCGATGGCGCAGGGCGGATGGAGCACTGATTCCGCCGCTTAAGTTTATTCCATTGTTTGAACGGAATGGAAATATCATCCGGCTCGATGAGTATGTATTCCGAGCTGTGTGCAGGCAGCAGAAAGAGTGGCAGAAACAGGGACAGAAGATGCTTCCTGTTTCGGTAAACATTTCGCGTGTCAGCCTCTATTATTCAAGTGTCGTTGAAAAATATGAAAGTATTATCCGGTCGTTTGACCTTGATTCGAAATACATTCAGCTGGAAATTACAGAAAGTGCAACGATTGATAATAATGAAATATTTAATCTGTTAGAGCAGTTTCACACGGCAGGATTTAAGATACTTCTGGACGATTTCGGAAGTGGATATTCATCCCTTGCAACTTTAAACCGTATGCATTTTGATACGATCAAGCTGGATAAAAGTCTTGTCGATTACATAGGGGACGATAACGGAGAGAAATTGTTAAATTCAATTACAAAGCTGGCACAGAGTTTTGGCATGGAAATTACGGCAGAGGGTGTTGAGACGGTAGAGCAGCTGATGTTTTTGTGCAATCTGGACTGTGATGATATTCAGGGATACTATTTTTCGCGTCCACTGCCGGTAAAAGAATATGAAGAATGTTTAAAAGAAGCGTGCATGTAATATGCTTCGCGCTCATACAATATAACAATCGATACCATGGAGGTACAGGGTGAGCGCAAAGACGAGGATCGTGGTCCTTCATATGAAGGAGGTTATCTATACAGCGATATTTGTCGGACTTGGGATCGTACTGGTCATATTGCTGCTTTTCATGTTTTTACCTAAAAAACAGAAGGGCGATGCAGAGCCAACGATGCAGTATACGGCAGGCGTATACACTTCGTCGGTAATGATGGGCAGCCAGTCAGCCGATGTACAGGTCATTGTAGATGAAAACCGTATACAATCCATTTCCCTGGTCAGTCTGGATGAAACAGTGGCGACAATGTATCCGCTTATGGAGCCGGCATTGGAAAATGTCAGTGAACAGGTGATAAAACAGCAGTCGACGGAAGGGATTACATATCGTACGGATAATCAGTATACATCGATTGTACTTTTAAATGCGATTGAAAATGCGCTTGCGAAAGCGGAGGTCGCAGAGGGAGAGGCAGATTAACACAGTTTAAAATCAAAGAATGAGAGGTTTGAGAACTGTGTGTTGTCAAGAATCAAAAAAGGTTCCGGATGTACCGGAACCTTTTTGTGTAAAAAAGTTATTCTTCTGTGTTGAGCGTATCCATGTAATTATTGATAGCATCAAGATCGGCATAGATCGTTTTGATCGGTCTGCTCTTTTCGTAAGCGTTATAACCGGAGTATCCTGCCCATCCGACGATAAGTAATGCAATTAACCATCCACAGATGGTGCCTGCGATACGTTTTCTTTTTTCTTTTGCAAGAATCTTTTTGCGGTTTGCTTTCTCTTCTTTATAGCGGTCAACTTTTGCCTGACTCATAATCATCCTCCGTTTTATTATTCACATGCCCAGCATGGATAAAAATCAAATAAACATAATGATAATATACCCCATTCTGTTAGAAAAAGCAATAGAAATACACCTTGTCATTTTCGTGGAAATTGGGTAAAATGAGAGTTTGAGAGAGAAGAAACTGTGCGCGGGATAAGAGCATGATGCTTGAAAAACAGTGCAGTGATCAGAATGGAGAATCGTGTGAAAAAAAGATCTTTCACACGGCTATTTGTTTCTGAGCAAAAACAAATAGCTTTGATGGCAAGGCATAAAAAAACATGCCTCCGAGAATTTAAGATTCTCGTCGCCTCTTCGCAATAAGTTGCTCAGAAATGAGGATTTTTATGAATTTAATTGTAGCGGCAGATGAAAACTGGGCGATCGGTAATAAAAATGAATTGCTGGTGCGGATTCCGGCAGATCAGAAGTTTTTCCGTGAGACGACGATGGGCAAAGTGGTTGTGATGGGACGAAAGACATTGGAGACATTTCCAAATGGACTGCCTTTAATGGGACGGACGAATATTGTGCTGACACATGATAAAAAGTTCCGGGTTCCGGGAACACTGATCGTGCATGATATGGAAGAATTACATGAAGAGTTAGAAAAGTATAACAGCGAAGATATTTATGTGATCGGCGGGGAATCTGTTTATCGCCAGCTCATCGATGAATGTGATGTGGCGCATGTCACAAAAATCGATTTTGCATACGATGCGGATGCACATTTCCCGGATCTGGATGCAGATCCGGCATGGGAGATAACGGCAGACAGTGAGGAACAGACGTATTTTGATCTTGAGTATTATTTTTACCGGTATGAGAGAGTCAGAAAATAAGTAAACGTAAACAGAAAGCAGTGCAGCAAAGATGGAAAATTTTATTTACAGTATCAATGTGACGTTTCCGATTTTTTTAGTGATGGTCATCGGCTATTTTTTAAAACAGATCGGTATGTTAAACGACAATTTTGTCACGGTGGCAAACCGTTTTAATTTTAAGGTAACACTGCCGTTTATGCTGTTCCGTGATATTGCGGGCGTGGATATCAGGGCAGTATTCGATTTAAAATATGTATTGTTTTGTGCGCTTGTCAGTACCGCGTGTTTCTGGCTGATCTGGGGTGGCGTGAAGCTGTTTTTAAAGGATCAGACTATGCGGGGAGCTTTTGTGCAGGCATCGTTCCGCAGTAGTGCGGCGGTGATGGGACTTGCCTTTATCCAGAATATCTATGGAACCTCGGCGATGGGGCCGCTTATGATCGTCAGTGCGGTGCCGCTTTATAATATTTTTTCCGTGATCGTGCTGACCTTTGAGGGAGAAAATGCAAGCGGGGGGGATGGAAAACAAAAAATCAAAGAGGCATGTATCGGAATCGCCAAAAACCCGATCATTCTTGGCATTTTAGCAGGATTGATCGTCGGACTTTTAGGAATCGAATTTCCAACGATTATCAATAAGACGGTCAACAGTGTGGCGCAGATGGCTACACCGCTTGCACTGATCACGATCGGAGCCGGATTTGAGGGCAGAAAGGCACTTGCGAAGATCAAGCCGACGATCGCGGCATCTCTGATCAAGTTAGTGATCCAGCCGCTCATTTTCCTTCCGGTCGCAGTCTGGATGGGATTTGGTGGGGAGAAAATGATCGCAATTCTGATCATGCTTGCATCCCCGACAACGCCGAGCTGTTATATCATGGCAAAGAGCATGAACAACGACGGTGTGCTGACGGCGAGTGTGATCGTGACGACAACGTTATTAGCGGCATTTACGCTGACCGGATGGATCTTTATCTTAAAATCAGTCGGGTTGATTGGATAAATAAAATCATTGCATTTCCCAGTGAGATGGGATATAGTTTTTTGAAAGAAAAAATACCTTGGTTTTTGGGAGGACGATATGGATATAACAGGCAGAAAATTATTTGTAAAAGCGCTGCAGGAAGAGGGCGTGGATACCATTTTCGGTTATCCGGGCGGTACTGTGACGGATCTTTTCGATGAATTATATAAACAGGATAGTATTGACGTCGTCCTGCCAAGACATGAACAGGGACTGATTCATGCGGCGGAAGGATACGCGAAATCTACCGGAAAAGTCGGCGTGTGCTTAGTGACGAGTGGGCCGGGTGCGACCAATATCATTACAGGTCTTGCGGATGCGCATTATGACAGTATTCCACTGGTATGCTTTACGGGACAGGTTCCACTGTCTTTAATAGGAAATGATGCATTCCAGGAAGTAGATATTGTCGGAATGACAAGAAGTGTCACAAAATACGGTGTGACCGTGCGCAGACGGGAAGATTTGGGACGTATCATCAAGATGGCATTTTATATCGCATCCACCGGCAAGCCGGGACCGGTACTGATCGATATTCCGAAGGATATCCAGACGGCAGCAGGACCGGCGGAGTATCCGTCGAACATCCAGATCCGCGGTTATAAGCCGAATGAGTCGGTACATATCGGACAGTTGAAAAAAGCGTATAAACTGCTACGCACCGCAAAGAAACCGCTGATCCTTGCCGGAGGAGGTATCAATATCGCACATGCGAATGACAAACTGCTCGCATTGGCGGAGAAGATGCAGATCCCGGTGGTCACAACGATCATGGGGAAAGGTGCGATCCCGACGAGCCATCCGCTCTATGTAGGAAACAGCGGTATGCATGGAAAATACGCAGCAAATATGGCAGTCAGCAAATGTGATGTGCTTTTTTCTATCGGAACAAGATTTAACGACCGTATTACAGGAGATCTGAATGAATTTGCACCGAAGGCGAAGATCGTACATATCGATGTGGATACGGCATCAATCTCCAGAAATGTCGTTGTGGATGTTCCGGTTGTATCGGATGCGAATCTGGCATTAGAAAAGCTGCTTGAATGGGCGGAATCGAAAGATACCGAGCAGTGGCAGAAGGAAATCGCAGAGTGGGATAAGAAAAATCCGCTTGAGATGCGCAGGGACTGTGGCATGACACCGCAGATGGTATTTGAGCATGTAAACCGTACCTTTAGAGAGGCTGTCTATGTGACGGACGTAGGACAGCATCAGATGTGGGCAACACAGTACCTGGAGTTGGATTCCTGGCATCAGCTGATCACATCCGGCGGACTTGGCACGATGGGATTTGGATTCCCGGCGGCGATCGGGGCAAAGATCGGCAACCGGGATAAGGAAGTTGTATGTTTTACGGGAGATGGCGGTTTTCAGATGAATATTCAGGAGATGGCAACGGCAGTCGTGCAGGAAGCGCCGGTGATCATCTGCCTGTTCAACAACTATTACCTTGGCATGGTGCGTCAGATGCAGCAGTTATTTTATGGAAAACGTTATGAGGCAACCTGCCTGCGCAGAAGGAGAACCTGTCCGGCGAACTGCAAGGGACCGAATGCATCCTGTCCGCCGTACACACCGGATTTTATCGCATTGGCAAAGAGTTACGGCGCACACGGGATCCGTGTGGAAAAAGAGGAGGACATCCAGGCGGCACTTGATGAGGCGCGTACCTACACAGATGCCCCGACCATCATTGAATTTATGATTTCCACAGATGAGATCGTACTTCCTATGGTAAAGAGCGGAAATCCAATGAGCGAGATGATTTTGAAATAGGAGAGGATACGGATATGAAAAATAGATGGATTGCATTATATGTGGAAAACCAGGTAGGTGTTTTAGCAAAAGTATCCGGTCTTTTTTCCGGAAAATCTTACAATCTCCAGAGTCTTACGGTTGGTACGACAGAGGATGAGACGGTTTCAAGAATGACGATCTGTGTGACCAGTGACGATATCACATTTGAGCAGATAAAAAAACAGTTGAACCGCATGGTTGAGGTTATTAAGGTCATTGACCTCACGGATGTGCCGATCCACATGAAAGAGATTTTATTTGCGAAAGTGTTAGATGTCGATGAGGCTGGAAAACTTGAGGTATTCCAGATCGCACAGGTATTTAATGTGCAGGTGGCAGATATCGGCAATGACAGTGTACTCTTAGAGTGCAAGCTGACGGAACGAAGAAACAACGAGCTGATCGCCCTGTTAAAATCTAAATTCCGCAGGATCGAGGTTGTGCGCGGTGGAGCGGTGGCGATTGAGTCGATCAGTACGTCATGCAGGTAAGCATGCCGGCTGTCATAACGGCAGATAATAAAAAACGGGTTTGTGAAAATAGTTTTCCATAGAGAAAGAGGCAGGTGATAATTTTCACCTGTCTCCTTCTTTTTGGAAAAAATTTATGGAATTTTATTATACGCGCTTATTTAAGAAAGCGATAAACTTTTCAAAATGCATCGGTGTTCCCTGAATTTCCTGTACTTTCAAGCGGTTTTTCTCGTTAAATCCTACAAGAATATCATGGTTTGCCTCCGAAAGATAATCAATGATACCGTCGATGTCGGATTTGATATTTTTCGGGCACTGGATATACAGATGCTTATTTGCACTGATATGCAGTGTATATGAGATACTGAAATGATACCAGAAGAACTTGTGCAGCGTGGAATATTTGTAGATCCATATGATCTCATCGATCGGTACGATCGCATTGCCGTAGACGGAAGTTTCAATGAAAAAATGTTCCGTGATAAACATATCTTCCGTTGCGAGCTGCGGCAGTGTGGCGAGTTCTTCCTCCGCCTGCTCTAACATCTTTTTCGGATTACCAAACAGTGCAAGATCCTGGCATGCAGGGGAGAGCACCGGGAAAAACATGTATATGACAGAGAGCACGATGCAGAGCAATGCGTAAATTCCGGTAATGAAAATTGCTGCAAACAGGATCCAGTTTCCAACGTGGTTAAATCCCGGTTCGCTGATATAGTAGGAAGAAACCTTGTTGCGGATACCGTTTTCCGTCCAGTTTAAATCGGTGGACAGATTGGAAAGCAGGGTGTCGAAATTTTCATTTCCCTTTGAAATCTTTCCTTTGATGGTGACTTCTTCGATGGAAGGCAGACCCTCCTCACTGGTATTTGGCGATAACAATACGATGATACATTCCTCGTCACGCATAGTGTAATAATAATAACCGTTGGTGTGACCGAAGATGGACTGGGTATATCCGGTAAATTTTAAATCGGAAAGTGTGGTGCTTATATACTGTTTACCACCCCGGAAAGCGGTCTCTAACGAGGTGTCGTCGGGCAAAATGTCCGGAGAAAATACAGCGGACAGCGAAAAAAAGTGCCATGCAAGAATGAGCACGATCAGGTAAATGATCGGAGCTGCAAGTCTGCGTTTATAAAATGCCTTGATATTTTTGCTGATGTAGTGATCGTAATTTTCGGGCATATCAAAATCCTTTTCTCAAATAAAAAATGACATACTGCTAATAGTATAGATTCTTTTTTGCTTTATTTCAACTAAAACCTGTGATAAGATGGTACTTGCCAGTAACAGCGATAAAAGGAGATTATAATTTGGAAGCATATACAAGTTTTGCGCAGGTATATGATCTGTTCATGGATAATGTTCCCTATGAAGAGTGGAGCAGGTATATTATAGGACTTATGAAAGAATATGGGATCTGTGACGGAACAGTACTTGATTTAGGCTGTGGAACGGGAAAGATTACAAGATTGTTGAAAAAAGCGGGCTACGATATGATCGGTGTGGATAATTCACCGGAAATGTTGGAGATCGCGGCGGAGACCGGATATCAGGAGATGCCGGAGGATGAGATCTTATATCTGTTACAGGATATGAGAGAACTTGAACTGTACGGAAGCGTGCGTGCAGTCGTGAGCATCTGTGATTCGATGAACTATCTGCTGGAAGAGACAGATCTTTTGTCCCTGTTTTACCGTGTCAACGAATATTTAGATCCGGATGGTATTTTTATCTTCGATCTGAACACAGTATATAAATACAGAGAACTCTTAGGCGAGACGACAATCGCTGAGAACCGCGAGGAGGGAAGCTTCATCTGGGATAACTATTTCGATGAGGAAGAACAGATCAATGAATACGATCTGACGCTTTTTATCCGGGAGGAAGAAGGACTTTACCGCAGATTTGAGGAGACGCACTACCAGCGTGCCTACGAATTAGAAACCGTAAAACACCTTTTAGAACAGGCTGGACTTGAATTCGTCGCAGCATATGACGCATTTACGAGAGAGCCGGTAAAAGAGGACAGCGAGCGCATTTATGTGATCGCGAGGAGCAATCAGGAAACCTGAATGCACTATTTGCTCCCAACATCATTGGAGTCATCAGAAATTTATGAGTACAGTACGAAATGGAGGATAAAATATGAGTGATTATATTGTAAGAGCAACAGCGGCGGACAGCCAGATTCGTGCATTTGCCATCACATCAAAGGAAATGGTTGAGGAGGCAAGAAGAGCCCACGACACAAGACCGGTCATCACGGCAGCGTTGGGACGTCTTTTGAGCGGTGCGGCAATGATGGGAACAATGATGAAAGGGGATAATGATCTTTTGACGATCCAGATCCAGTGCGGCGGTCCGGCAAAAGGACTTACCGTGACAGCGGATTCCCATGGCCATGTCAAGGGATTTCCTATGGAATCCCAGGTGGAACTGCCGTTAAATGCACAGGGTAAATTAGATGTGGGCAGAGCGCTTGGACTTGGCGTGATGAGTGTCATCAAAGACATGGGGTTAAAAGAACCGTATGTGGGACAGATCGCACTGCAGACCGGAGAGATCGCTGAGGATTTGACCTATTATTTTGCAACATCTGAACAGATCCCGTCCGCAGTAGGGCTTGGGGTTTTAGTGGACAAAGACTTATCGGTGCGCCAGGCGGGTGGTTTTATCATCCAGCTGATGCCGTTTACCAGTGATGAGGTCATTGAAAAACTGGAAAATAAGATCAGGGAGATCGCATCTGTAACGGAAATGTTAGAGCAGGGTATGACACCGGAGCAGATTTTAGAGGAAATCTTAGGAGATTTCGGTCTTGAGATCTCAGATAAGATCCCGGCTGCATTTGAGTGTGACTGTTCAAAGGAGAGAGTTTCACGTGCAATTTCTACGCTGAGCAAAAAAGATTTAGATTCGATCATCAATGACGGAGAGGCAATCGAGGTAAAATGCCAGTTCTGTAACAAGGCATACCATTTTGATGTGGACGAATTAAAGGAAATGCGTTCTGCAAAATAAAAAAGTGCTGCTGTTCCGTAAAAACAGTACAAGCGGACAGCAGCCAAAAGGCAAGGCAATGTGGTTGCGGTAAGCAGATGTAAAACGTAACCGGAAAAGAGGAAAGAATGAGACAGGGATTTGTGAAAGTTGCAGCGGTAACGCCAAAGATCAGGGTTGCCGACACCAGATACAATGCAAAAGTGATCTGCCTGGCAATCAAAGAGGCAGCAGAGGCGGGAGCAAAAGTGATCGTTCTGCCGGAATTATGCATTACGGGTTATACCTGTGGGGATCTGTTTTTACAGGAAAAGCTGCTTCGGGAGGCGAAAGAAGAATTATTGCATATCGCGGCATTTACGACAGATGTGGATGCAATCGTATTTGTCGGACTTCCACTTGCATACAAAGGAAAATTATATAACGTGGCAGCGGCATTAAATCGTGGAAAAATTCTTGGTATCGTACCGAAAACCTACCTTCCGAATTATAATGAATTTTATGAAGCGCGCCATTTTACGAGAGGTATGGAAGAAGTGGCCGATGTACGGCTGACCGAAGAATTGACGGTGCCGATGGGAACGAGACAGTTATTTACCTGTCTGGAGCTGCCGGAACTTGTGATCGCAGCAGAACTCTGTGAGGATCTCTGGACGATGAATCCGCCGAGCATCGGACATGCCATGCACGGAGCAACGCTGATCGTAAATCTTTCCGCATCGGACGAGACGACCGGAAAACCGGCTTACCGCAGGGAACTGGTAAAAGGACAGTCGGCAAGACTGCTCTGCGGCTATATCTATGCGAGTGCAGGGGACGGCGAGTCCACACAGGATGTGGTCTATTCCGGGCATAACCTGATCGCAGAAAATGGACGTTTGTTAGCGGAGTCAGAACTTTTTGACGCACAGACGATATCCACCGAGATCGATGTGTCCCGTCTTGCGTCCGAGCGCCGCAGAATGACAACATTTGAGACGGTCACAGAGCCGGTATATCGTGAAAATGTATTTTCCTTACAGATGGAAGAGACAAAGCTGACACGTTATATTGATCCGATGCCGTTTGTGCCGTCCGGAGAGCGCGACCGTACACTGCGCTGCGAGGAGATCTTATCGATCCAGTCGATGGGACTGAAAAAACGCTTAGAGCATACACACTGTAAGTCTGCAGTGATCGGAATTTCCGGTGGGCTCGATTCCACGCTGGCACTTCTTGTCACCGTGCGTGCTTTTGATGCGCTCGGAATGGATCACAGTAATATCAAGGCAGTGACCATGCCGGGATTTGGTACGACAGACCGCACTTACGATAATGCAGTATCATTGATCCGCTGTCTGGGAGCTGATTTTATCGAGGTGGATATCAAAGATGCCGTCAACATTCATTTCCGGGATATCGGACAGGATCCGTCGATGCATGACGTGACCTACGAGAACGGACAGGCGAGAGAGCGCACGCAGATTTTGATGGATATTGCAAATAAGTCCGGCGGAATGGTCATCGGAACCGGAGATTTGTCGGAGCTTGCACTTGGCTGGGCGACTTACAACGGAGATCACATGTCTATGTATGCAGTCAATGCATCGGTGCCAAAGACACTGGTGCGCCATCTGGTGCGTTATTATGCGGATACCTGTGGGGATGAGACTTTAAAACAGGTGCTGCTTGATGTGCTTGACACACCTGTCTCCCCGGAACTTTTACCGCCGGAAGACGGAAAAATTTCACAGAAAACGGAGGACTTAGTCGGCCCTTACGAGCTGCACGATTTTTATCTGTATCATATGCTGCGTCTTTCCTACGCACCGGCAAAGGTTTACCGTCTGGCAAAACAGGCATTTGCCGGAACTTATGACGATGCAACGATTTTTAAGTGGCTGGAGACATTTTACCGCCGTTTCTTTGCGCAGCAGTTTAAACGTTCCTGCCTGCCGGACGGACCAAAAGTCGGAAGTGTTGCGGTATCTCCGCGTGGGGATCTGCGTATGCCGTCCGATGCGTGTGCCTCAATATGGTTAGCGGAACTGGAGGAGTTAAAGGATGCAGTATCGCAGGGATAAAAAAGGAAATGAATTGTCCGTTTTAGGATATGGATGTATGCGTTTTACTAAAAACGGCAGCAGTGTCGATCTTGATAAGGCGGAAAAAGAGGTGATGGCGGCGATCAAAGCAGGTGTTAATTACTTTGACACTGCCTATGTCTATGCAGGCAATGAGGCAGCAGTCGGAGAGATCTTAGACCGCAACCACTGCAGGGAGCAGATCTATCTGGCGACAAAGCTGCCACATTATCTGATCAAGTCTGTCGCAGGTGCGGAAAAGATGTTTCAGGAGGAATTGCGCAGATTAAAAACCGATTATATCGATTATTATCTGATGCATATGCTCACCGATATACCGACCTGGGAAAAATTAAAAAAGATCGGCATGCAGGACTGGATCGAGGAAAAATTAGCGTCCGGTCAGATCAGAAATATCGGATTTTCCTATCATGGAAATACCGAGATGTTCAAACAGCTCGTGGATGCCTACGACTGGGATTTCTGCCAGATCCAGTACAACTATATGGATGAATACTCACAGGCAGGCGTGGAAGGACTGCGCTATGCAAATGCAAAAGGACTTCCGGTCATCATCATGGAGCCTCTTCGCGGAGGCAGACTGGTAAATCTTTTACCGGAGTCAGCAAAAAAATTGTTCCGCGCTGACAAGGAAGGACGTACACCGGCGGAGCTTGCCTTAAAATGGCTCTATAACCAGCCGGAGGTGACCTGTGTGCTCTCCGGGATGAATTCCATGGAAATGGTGGAGCAGAACCTAAAGACGGCATCTGAGTCCCATGTGGGCTGTCTGACGGCATCAGACGCAGCACTGATCGAACAGGTGAAAGAAGAGATCAAAAAGCATGTCAAAGTCGGCTGTACCGGATGTGGGTATTGTATGCCGTGTCCGAGGGGAGTGGATATTCCGGGAACATTCCGCTGTTATAATGCGATGTATTCGGAAGGGAAAAAATCAGGACGGAAAGATTATTTACAGTGTACGGCATTCCGGAAAGACACCGCAAGCGCATCCCAGTGTGTCGGCTGCGGAAAATGCGAAAAACACTGCCCGCAGCATATTGAGATACGCAAAGAGTTAAAATGTGCAGCGTCAGAATTGGAAGACGTGAAGTATAAGGTAATGAAGTCTGCAATTCAGATTTTAAAATTATGGTAAGACAATAAGAAAAGGATTAGAGAACATATTGGAAAAGAAAAGTTTTGTTTTAAAGGGAAATATCGTATATTCAGGAGAAAACAAGGAACTGTGCAGTATAGAGGGTGGTTATGTTGTATGTGAAAACGGTATCTGCCGCGGCGCATTTGAAAAGTTGCCGAAACAGTATGAAACACTGCCGCTGACCGATTATGGTGATAAGATCATCCTTCCGGGAATGACGGATCTGCATGTGCATGCACCACAGTATACGTTCCGGGCACTTGGCATGGATCTTGAACTTTTAGACTGGCTGAATGTGCATACTTTTCCGGAAGAGGCAAAATATGTGGATATCTCCTATGCAAAAAGAGCATATGGAAGTTTTGTGTCTGATTTAAAGCACAGTCTGACAACGCGTGCCTGCATTTTTGCGACACTTCACAGAGAGGCAACCGTTGCTTTGATGGATCTTTTGGAGGAGAGCGGGATCGTAAGCTATGTTGGCAAGGTAAATATGGACCGTAACGGTGGTGAGAATCTCTGTGAGGCGGATGCGTCTGCTGCGGCAGAAGATACGAAAAAGTGGATTGAGGAGACAGCCGGAAAATATGAGCGTACAAACCCGATCTTAACACCGCGTTTTATTCCAAGCTGTACGGATGAGCTGATGAGAGAACTTGCAAAACTGCAGAAAACGACAGGACTCCGCGTGCAGTCGCATCTGTCGGAAAACCCATCGGAAGTCGCATGGGTAAAAGAGCTTGTCCCGGCAGCGAAAAATTATGCAGATGCCTACGCTGTTTTTGACATGTTCGGAGATAAGGAGCACCCGGCAGTCATGGCACACTGTATTTACAGTGAGGATGAGATGGATCTTTTGAAAGAACACGGTGTCTATGTGGCACACTGCCCGGAATCGAACTTAAATCTTTCCTCCGGCATTGCACCGGTCCGAAAGTTCTTAGAGGAAGGTATTGCGGTCGGACTTGGTTCCGACGTGGCGGGCGGATCTTCACTTTCCATGGCAAAAGCTTTGACATTAGCGGTACAGGTATCAAAAATGTACTGGCGTCTGATTGATGAGAAAAGTAAGCCGCTGACATTTGCGGAAGCGTTTTATTTAGCGACAGCCGGAGGCGGCAGTTATTTTGGTAAAGTCGGCACATTTTTAGATGGATATGAATTTGATGCGGTTGTCGCCGAAGATCATATTGCAAAGGATGTAAGGGAGTATACACCGATCCAGAGGACAGAGCGCATGATGTATGATGAGAGTACAATGACGATCTGTGCAAAATATGCAGCCGGATGTGCGTGTGAGCTGTAAAGGTTCAGATAGAGTGAAAATCAGAAAAATTTAGAGGCTCTCCAAATTTGAATGAAAAAGAGTCATAACCGGCAAAATCGGTTATGACTCTTTTTAAAACGAATCAAATATTCAGGAAACATAACGTTTGTATTTAGATCTGGTGAAGTTTGCGCTCATATTTGCGCTCACCGGCCGTCATGCGTGCCGGATTCTGTACATAGACAAGCATGTACATGAAGACTGCCATAATGATTCCGGTAACCACATCAAATACGGAGTGCTGTTTTAAAAACATGGTAGATAAAATAATGCTTACCATAAGAACAGCAGAACCAATACGGATGACCTTTTTATCGCGGAAATTTTCACTGTGCCATACGGCTAAATTGACTGCAATGGAATTGTAAACGTGAATACTTGGGAAAAGGTTCGTCGCAGTGTCCGTTGCGTAGAGGCATTTTACCATATGTACAAACACGTTATCCCGCGCAAAAGTAGTCGGCCTTAAATAATGTCCGTTTGGATAAATGGTGGAGATGACTAAAAAGATCGTCATTCCGGTAAACAACATGGTACATAAACGGAAATATTCGTCTTTATTTTTAAAGTAGAAGTAACCAAGTCCCCACGCAACATATCCAAACCATAAAAAGTATGGAATAATAAAATATTCACAAAATGGAATATAATCATCGAGTGCAACATGGATCACATGAAAATGCGTGGTAACGGTTCTCTCTAAATGACCAAACCATGGCAGATAAATCATGAAATAAAGCAGAAGAAGAGCATGTTTGTTTCTCTCAATAAATGCGTTGACCGCATCGCGTGTCTTCGTTTTCACGGTTTCACCCTCTTTTCATTAATCTCAACGATAGGGATTATAGCACAGCATTTTTTTAGAAACAATTCCCTTTTCCTTATTTTAAGAAAGATTATTTAAAATTTAAGAAAACTTTAAGCTATGACGGGTGTTTTTGGGGAGTTTGACGGTAATTTTTATTACAGATCAATGCGAAAAAAGAACGAATTCTTAATTAAATGTTACGATTTGGACAATTTGTTGACAAGACCTTGCCGGATATTATAATAGAGTAGGTGTCCGTTAGCATATTTTATGCAATACAACATATCTTTACACATAGGATGAAAGGATATTTAGAAAAATGAAAGAGAAAAACAAGCGGAAAATGCATGGAGGTGCGTCAGCAAAAAGTTATACAGGACTGGTGCTCACATGTGTTATGACGGCGATTGCTGTGATTTATGTCGGGTTTGCGATTTATTTTGAAAGTCATTTTTGTTTTGGAACTTCTATTGATGGGATTGCAGTCGGTGGCAGCAATGTGGAAAAAGTCGAGGATGCGATCCGGACTGAGATGAAAAATTACAATCTGACAGTTACTGCACGCGAGGATAAAAATGGAACCATTGCAGGTTCGGATATTGATATGGAGCCGGTATTTCAGGGGGAAATAGAGAAACTTTTAGAGGAGCAGAATGGTTTTGCGTGGCTGATCCTGATGTTCCAGAAGCAGGAGTTTGAACTGGCAAAGGTTGTATCTTATGATGAACAGAAACTGGATGAGGCAGTCAGAAATTTACCATGTATGAAAGATCAGCGCACACCGGTGGATGCGACTTATTCTGATTATACAAAAGAAAACGGGTATGCGCTTGTACCGGCTGATTATGGAACACAGGTCGATAACGCAAAAGTCAGGAAAGCGGTAAGTGATGCGGTTTTAGTATTGGATGAAACCGTTGATCTGGAGCAGAGCGGCTGTTATTTAGAGCCTGCAATCGGAGATGATGATAAAGATCTGCTGGCTTTGATCGATGCATTAAACCAGTATGTCGGTGTTACGATTACATATGACTTTGGGGATGATAAGGAAATATTGGATGGAACAACGATCAGTACCTGGCTTTCTGATGGAACCGACGAAAAAGTTTCCATTGATGAGGAAGAAGTCCTTGCCTTTGTAAAGACACTGGCAAAGAAATATAATACTGCCTATTCACCGAAAGAGTTAAAGACTTCCTACGGTACGACGGTTACGATCACCGGTGGTTTTTATGGCTGGAGAATCGATAACGGAGGGGAAGTAGAACAGATTCTGGCAGACTTAAAAGCCGGAAAAGATGTGGAGAGAGAGCCGGTATATCTCACAACGGCAAATAGTCATGGCGAGCATGATTACGGTGATTCTTATGTTGAGATCAATCTGACAAACCAGCATTTATTCCTTTACAAAGACGGAAAACTGGTGGTGGAGAGTGATTTTGTTTCAGGAAATCTTTCAAAAGGGCATGACACCCCGACAGGTGCGTTCGGACTGACTTATAAGACCATGAATGCGGTTTTAAGAGGACCGGATTATGAGACACCGGTTACTTACTGGATGCCATTTAATGGTGACGTAGGTATGCATGATGCGACCTGGCGTAACAAATTTGGAGGAAGTATCTATAAGACCAGTGGGTCTCATGGATGTATCAATCTGCCTGCATCTGCAGCAAAGAAGATCTATGAGACGATCGATAAGGGATATGCAGTTTTAGTATATCGTATGCCGGGTGACAATCCGACTGTTGTGCAGCAGCCGCAGGCGGATGTTCCATCTGTGATCAATGCGATCAGTATTATCGGGCCTGTAACATTAGAGAGCGAAACAGCAATCGTGAATGCGAGAAATATGTACAACTCACTTTCAGATGCAGACAAGGCTCAGGTAACAAATTATGACACACTGACAGCGGCAGAGGCAGCACTTGCGGTATTGAAGGCACAGCAGCCGGCTGATGGAGGGCAGCAGCCAGATCAGAGCCAGCCACAGGATCAGAGCCAGCAGCCAGACCAGAGTCAGCCACAGGATCAGAGCCAGCAGCCAGACCAGAGCCAGCCACAGGATCAGAGCCAGCTACAGGATCAGAGCCAGCAGACGGACGGAAGCCAGCAGGATCAAAGCCAGCAGACGGACGGAAGTCAGCCACAGGGATGATGAAAACAATTTAACAGATACAGGTCAAAGCAAAAAAAGCTCCTGCGCATTAACCAAGCGCAGGAGCTTTTTGCTGCCAATGGATTGATAAACGATCAATAACGTTTTATGGAAGGTTTAGGAGCTGCTGTAGTATTCGTTCCGGAAGAATGCTGCTTTGGATGTGAAACTTCTTTTGCAGCAGTATTGTGGGCAGATACAGAACCTTTGCGTGGTACGCTGCAGCCTAACAGAACGCTGACTGCTTCATGCATTTCCGGATGTGCACGATAGGCTTCAATGATCGTCCGCTCAGAAGGTGTCACATGAAAATTCTCATTGCTGTCATAGCCGAATGCTTCAAGGATATCTGTGATATTATATAGATCGCAGAGTGTTAAAAGGATATCTGCGCTTGGATTTGCCTGTCCGCTTTCCCATCCGTAAATCGTTTTGGGAGCGGCGGTAAAAGAACGATCCTCTAACAGGATAGAAACATCATTTACAGACAGGTGATTCCGTTTACGATATTCTTTTAAAACTTTTGCTATATTCTGATTCCGCATATTGATCTCCGTTCTGTTGCATTTAAAGCAGCCAAAATGCTTTTTAATCGTATCATATCCCACCTCATTTTATCAGTCAATGAGTTCTTAATTGTAGAGAAAAATATAATTGCAATTCCTAAAGTTAAAGAATAGAATAAGAAAAAACAGATTTTTGTAGAAGAGGTGCGATAACATGGGAAAATCAAAAGTGACGGATTATATGATCCGGTATATTGAAGAAAACCGGATGGATGCAAAATCGCTGGCGGCACATGCGGGCATCGATGCAGGAAAATTGCGGAAGGATTATAAGGAACCGCTGGATGCGGAGGAATTTCTTTCACTCTGCGCATATCTTGGTATCAGACCGGAACAGGTACAGCGGATGCTGTGAACCACTATTTGCCTCCGACATAATTACGTGCAATGCGTAAACAGCATCAGGGTATAAATATCGGTAAGATGTACATACTGATCACATAGAGAACATGATATAAAAATGTTTGGAAATGGAGATTCGTATGAGCATGCAGACGGGAAAACAGAGTATTTGTTTTGAAACGCCGCCTTATATTGTAAGCAGCGCAAGTATTGTCGGGAAAAAAGAGGGGGAGGGACCTCTTGGAGCCTGTTTTGATCTGATTGGGGAGGATGATAAATTCGGGCAGGACACCTGGGAAGAGGCAGAGAGTACCCTGCAGAAAGAGGCTTTCGGAATGGCAGTCGGAAAAGCAGGACTGAAAAAAGAAGAGATCCGTTATCTTTTTTCCGGAGATCTTTTAGGACAGAATATTGCCACTTCGTTTGGACTCATGGATTACCAGGTGCCGCTCTTTGGCCTGTATGGTGCGTGCAGTACCTGCGGCGAGGCGCTTTCCCTTGGAGCAATGTGTGTTGCCGCAGGATATGCAGATTACGTTGTGGCGATGACATCGAGCCATTTTGCCAGCGCCGAAAAGCAGTTCCGGTTTCCACTTGAATATGCGAACCAGAGGCCGATGTCTGCAACCTGGACGGTGACCGGAAGTGGTGCGTATGTGCTTGGAAAAAGAAAGAGCAATGCGTGTATTACCGGCATCACGACCGGAAAGATCATCGATTATGGCATTAAGGATTCCATGAATATGGGAGCAGCAATGGCACCTGCGGCAGCAGATACGATCTGCCAGAACTTAAAAGATTTCGGGCGCAGGCCAGAGGACTATGATCACATTATTACCGGGGATCTAGGCAGTGTTGGAAGGGAGATCCTGATCGATCTTTTGAAAAAAGAAGGATACGATATCAGTGAGATGCATTTAGACTGCGGTATGCTGATCTATGAGAGCAAAGCGCAGGGAACCGGGGCAGGAGGTTCCGGATGCGGGTGTTCTGCCGTAACACTTGCCGGGCATTTTTTAAAACAGGTCGAGCAGGGAAAATTACAGCGTATCCTGTTTGTGCCGACCGGGGCACTTCTTTCCACGGTGTCTTTTAATGAAGGAAAAACGGTGCCAGGGATTGCACATGGAGTCGTGATCGAACATGCAGATTAAAAGAGAGAAAGAGGTGTAGAATTATGGATTATATCAATGCATTCTGGGTTGGAGGGGCAATCTGTGCACTGGTGCAGATCTTAATGGAAAAAACAAAGATGCTTCCCGGAAGGATCATGGTGATGTTAGTGTGTCTTGGCGCACTGCTCGGGGCACTTGGGATCTACCAGCCGTTTATTGAATTTGCGGGAGCCGGGGCAAGTGTGCCGCTGCCTGGATTTGGAAATACCCTGTTTAAGGGAGTGAAAGAAGCGGTGGACGAGTATGGATTTTTAGGAATTTTTTTAGGTGGACTAAAAGCAAGTGCCGCTGGTATTTCAGCGGCACTGATCTTCGCATATCTGGCAAGTATTATTTTTCAGCCTAAGATGAAGAAATAGATATTATAAATATTTTTTGATCTCTTCGATCAATGCGGCATATTCCTCATCGGAAAGAAATTTTTCGCCCGGATTCATGGCAAAAGTGCCGCCCCACTCGTAACCGTCTGTATATTTTGGAACGAGATGGAAGTGGAGATGATGGCCGGTATCACCGTAAGCACCGTAGTTGACTTTCTGCGGATGAAATGCCTTGTGAAGTGCTTCTGCCACATGATTAATATCTTCAATGTAAGCGGCGCGTTCCTCAGCGGTCAGTTCAGTGATCTCACTGACATGTTTTTTGTGAGCGACGATCACACGGCCTTTGTGGCTCTGCTCCTTGAAAAGATAAACTTTTGAACTTGGCAGTTCACAGATTTTAATACCAAACTGGGCGACTAATTCGCCCTCCATACAATATGCACAATTCTGATCCATAAGAAACCTCCCGTGTCTGTTTTTTTTATTATTTAATATTGAAAAAAAGGTCTGCACAAATCATCGACCGGTGCAGACCTGATTTTTTTAAATTATTTCTGGTTGAAGTGAACAGCGAAACCTGCGATCTCGTCTTTTAAGTAAGCAACAGTAAGCTCACCTTTGTCATTGTATTTGAAAGAAGATTCGTCAAATACAAAACCACGTTTTTCAAGATGATAAATCGCGCGGTCTAAGTAGTTGGTCTGAATGCAGATATGACCATTGGTTCCACGTCCCGGATTCTTCATCATTTCAATTAAAGAACCTACGAACATGGAGCTGTTTCCAACTTTTACATTCTCGCCAAGTAAGGTGGCGAATTTTGCAGACTCTGCAGCAGCTACTTCCTCAGAAGCGTTGTTAACACCTACATGTAACAGTTTGAATCCTAACATGGTAGAAACAGCCTCTTTTGTTAAAGCTGTAATGCCATCCCAGTCTTTTGCAGCGATCATGTCTTTGTTTACCATCCAGGAACCACCGCATGCGATGATCTTTTTGAAATCAAGGTAGCTTGTTAAGTTCTTTGCGTTGATACCGCCGGTCGGCATGAATTTCATCTTTGTGTAAGGAGCTGCCATGGATTTGATCATGGAAAGTCCGCCTGCAGCTTCTGCCGGGAAGAATTTCACAACGTCAAGACCAAGCTCGATTGCAACTTCTACGTCGCTTGGGTTAGAGCATCCAGGAGTTACCGGGATTCCTTTTTCAACACAGTATTTTACAACTTTTGGATTTAAACCAGGGCTTACGATGAATTTTGCACCTGCGTTTACAGCGCGGTCAACCTGCTCTGTGGTAAGAACAGTACCTGCACCTACTAACATCTCCGGGAACTGCTCGGACATGATGCGGATAGATTCCTCAGCAGCTGCTGTACGGAAAGTAACTTCTGCACATGGGAGACCACCGTCGCATAATGCTTTTGCTAAAGGTGCAGCATCCTCTACATTGTCAAGTGCGATAACCGGGATAATACCGATTTTGGAAAACTCTTCTAATACTTTGTTCATAATTCTTCTCCTTTATTTTGAATAATTTTAAGGTTCTTAAAATGGTTTCGTAATATGAAACATTGTTTCGTACAACGGTACAATAGTATTATAACATTACAAAATGCCTTGTCAATAATTTAGGGAAAGAAAATGTTGTATTTTGCAAAAAACAAAAATTTGACTTTTATTGGAAGGTCATGTTATGATGTCATATGGTTTCATATAATGAAACAATAATGTGAATTATGAAACCTAAAAGACAGGTATTGGAAAAATAACTGATACCTTACATAGAATATGAGGTAATTATGGCAGAACAGAAAGAAACAAAAAATCCGGTGCAGTCGGCTGAGCGCATTTTTCAGGTAATGGAAATGCTGGCCGATCACGGTGAGATGGGACTGATGGAGATCAGCACAGCGTTAGGACTTCACAAAAGCACGGTACATCGCCTTCTGATGTCTTTAGTCTATATGGGATATGCAAAACAGGACGAGGTATCCCAGAAGTATATGCTTTCTTATAAAATAGTCAGCATGGCAGGAAAAATGCTTGACCGCATGGATATTTTACAGGTTGCAAAACCTTATATGGAGCGTTTGTCTGATATCAGCGGGGAAACAGTGCATTTAGTTCAGCGGGAAGGAAACAATATTTTATATATTTATAAAATAGAAGCAAAAATCGGTACGATCCGCATGGTGTCCCATGTGGGGATGGTCCATCCGATGTATTGTTCCGGTGTGGGCAAGGCAATCATGGCAGAACTTCCGGAGTCGGAAGTGAAACAGATCTGGAATGAGAGCATCATCGAAAAAAAGACGGAGCATACGATCACGGATTATGATGATATGCTTAGTGTATTAAAAGAAGCAAAAAAGAACGGTTATGCACTTGATGATGAGGAAAATGAAGAAGGTGTACGGTGTATTGCTGCAAGTCTTAGGGATTATCATAATGAAGTAAAATATGCATTCAGTATTTCCGGACCGACCAGCCGGATGACGCGAGAACGGGTGGAGGAGTTATCTGTGGATGTCAGAAAAGTACAGGAAGAATTATCCATGGAATTAGGCTGGTATAGAAAATAGCAGAGATGGTCATACTATCCTTGAAAAGGTGATGGTTCAGAGAGTTTTTGAACCGTTACAAATAATTTCTTGTAAAGTAAAGGAGAAGAATGACCATGAAAAAGTTTAAAATGCTTGCGGCATGCCTGGTGCTTACATTGTCTCTTAGCGCACTGACCGCATGCGGCACAAACAGAAACAACACAAATACCAATAACAGTGGTAACAATCCGGCAGCCGGTACAGAAAACCGTGTCAATGAAAACACAAATAACGGTATCAATAATACCGAAAATGGTATGAATGATACCAATGTGAATGGAACAAATGGTACCGTGAATGACACGGATACGAACGGCACAAATACAAATAACACAAACGCGAATGGTGCAGACACAGACGGTGGTGCTGTTGTGGATGATGTGGTGGATGGCGTCGGCGATGCTGGCAAAGACATTATTGACGGTGTGGAAAACGGCGTGGATGACGCGACAGGAAACAATAATAACGGTAACACAACGGATAACAGTGCAAGATAACGGATGAGAAATTTCCGGGTATGGCCTTTTTGTGAAAGGGCTGCCCGGATTTTTTGTGTCAAAAATCCTTAAATAAAAATGAAATCTTTCTGATTTTCTTGTGATTGCAGATGTTTTGCGGTACAATGTCTTAAATAAGTCTGCTTTGGGCAGAGATATGGAAAAATTCAGGAGCGTATTCAGATGAATAATAATGATTATAGAGAAATAACTGAGGATGATGTAACAACCGTATCCACAGATCAGAAAGAGGAAATGAACAGACAGGAAAGCGTCAATGATACCCCTGACGTGTCAGAAAATGAAAAGGAGACCGTGCAGGCGGAAGTGACAAATTCAGACGCATCGGATGAGAAAGAGCCGGAGTATGAAGATATCTGCTACATCTGCCGCAGACCGGAGCATATTGCAGGAAAGATGATAAAGATCCCGAACAACATCTGTATCTGTCAGGACTGTATGCAGAAAACGTTTGACAGTATGAATCAGACCGGATTTTCAATGGATGATATGCTGAACATGAATATAGGAAAAATGCCGAATATCAGCATGATCAATCTCTCAGATCTGCAGGGGATGCAGGGATTTATTCCGAATAACCAGAAAATCAAAAAGAAAAAGCCGAAAGAAAAGAAAGAGCCGGTACTTGATATCAAAAAGATCCCGGCACCACATAAAATCAAGGCATCGTTGGATGAGTACGTAGTGGGACAGGAGCATGCAAAGAAAGTCATGTCCGTCGCTGTTTATAATCACTATAAGAGGATCGCATCCGATGAGAAGGACGGCATCGAGATTGAAAAGTCCAATATGTTAATGATTGGACCGACCGGTTCCGGTAAGACTTATCTGGTAAAGACACTTGCAAAGCTTTTAGATGTGCCGCTTGCCATCACAGATGCGACGTCCCTGACAGAGGCAGGGTATATCGGTGATGACATCGAGAGTGTTGTCAGCAAACTGCTTGCAGCAGCGGACAATGATGTTGAGCGCGCGGAACACGGTATTATCTTTATTGATGAGATCGACAAAATCGCAAAGAAACGCAACACCAATCAGCGTGATGTCAGCGGAGAGTCCGTGCAGCAGGGAATGTTAAAACTGTTAGAGGGTGCGGAGGTAGAAGTCCCTGTCGGAGCCAGCAGCAAGAATGCCATGGTACCCATGACGATGGTCAACACCAAAAATATTCTGTTTATCTGTGGAGGTGCGTTCCCGGAGTTAGAGGATATCATTAAGGAACGCCTCAATAAATCCGCATCGATTGGTTTTAAATCCGAGCTTAAGGATAAATACGACCAGGATGAAAATATTCTGCAGAAGGTGACCATAGAGGATGTGCGCAAATTTGGCATGATACCGGAGTTCTTAGGACGTCTGCCGATCATGTTTACCTTAGAAGCGCTCACAGAAGATATGTTAGTGCGCATCTTAAAGGAACCGAAAAATGCGATCTTAAAACAGTACCAGAAACTGCTTGCCATGGATGAAGTCAGACTCGAATTTGAGGATGACGCACTGATGGCGATCGCAAAGCAGGCAAAGGAAAAGAAAGTCGGTGCGCGTGCACTCCGTGCGATCATCGAGGATTTTATGCTCGATATCATGTATGAGATTCCGAAAGATGACAATATCGGTATGGTAACCATTACGAAAGAGTATGTGGAGAAAAAGGGCGGACCGCTTATTATGATGCGTGGCTGTGCACAGATTGCGGCTGTTGAATGAGACGATGAAAGAATGATTCTGAAATGGGGAAAAATCTTTTTTACAGACTGAGAAAAAGATTTTTCCTCATTTTGAATTTGAAGAATATGGTAAAAAAGTGTTCACACTATGATTAAGTATGGTACAATAGTACTAATCGAAAAAATGGAGGAGTGAAAATAGCAAAAGAGAAAAAAGAAAAAAATAAAAAAGCAGGAAACAAACAGGGCATACAGTTTCAGATCCAGAGCAAGATCGGTGCCTCCATTATTGTGGTTAGGGCAGTGATTGCTGTGCTGGTAGTAGTGGTGGTTTACAATCTGCTGATCAAAGCCAACAACACAGAGTTGCAGCAGGATTCTGAAGCAATATCTCTTCAGGTGGAAAAATATTTTTTACCGTTTGAGCGCATGGTAAAACAGCTTGCCCTGGATGAAGATGTGCAGACAATTCTGACCACTACCAAAGCTGGACAGAGAATGAGGTATACCCGGCGGTACTAAAGAAGCTTGTCGCAGTGGCAGGACTTGACACGGAAAATATTCAGGGTGTATTCACGGCAGATTTGGACAGTAATGCATCCATTACATCAGCAGGCGGTATTTCCGGCGATGATTATGACTGTACGACCCGCACATGGTACAGCTCTGTACGCAGACAGGAGAAACTATGCTGACAAAGACCTATGTTGCTGTAAGTACAGGAAAAATAATCTTAAGTGCGGTAACACCTGTATTTGACGAGAAAGATACGGTTGTCGGTGTCGTTGGAATAGACGTAGGGCTGGACACAGTCATGAATATGATGGGGAATTATACGATCGGTGCAAATGGATATTCCATGCTGTTGACAAGTGATGGAACTTTTGTATATCATCCGAATGCAGATCTGATTGATACTATGATTCAGGATATGAATATTTCAGACAGTGTAAGCACTGCGATCAGCAATCAGTCAGAACAGCTTTTGAAATATAAGGTAAACGGTGAACAAAAAATGGAAGACAGCAAGAAGCAGATGGCACAGATGCGTGAGGCAATGGACAAAATTCAGGAATCCTCGAAACAGGTTGTCGGTGTCATCAAGGCAATTAAAGATATTGCAAGCCAGACAAATCTTTTATCATTGAATGCATCTATTGAAGCTGCACGCGCAGGTGAGGCGGGCAAAGGCTTTGCAGTGGTTGCAGGAGAGATCGGCGGTCTTGCAGATGAGAGTGCCGATGCGGTAAATACGACACGTAACCTGATCAACGTATCACTCGATGAGATTGAAAAGGGAAATACGATCGTAAATGATGTCATTGCATCTTTGGACAACGCGGTAGAGCGTGTTCGTATTGCAAACGGAATGATTCAGGAGACAGCACAGGTGGCAGATGTCCAGATGAAGAGTATCGACCAGATCCGTGACGGCATCAGGGATATGTCACAGGTGGTTTCTGATAACTCTGCTATGGCAGAGGAGACTTCAGCAACAAGTGAGGAGCTGGCAGCACAGTCAGTTACATTAAATGAACTTGTACAGAAATTCGAATTAGAATAATATTTGTGGTTCTAAAATAAAAAATTCCGGCATCTATTTAGTAATTGAATAGATGACCGGAGTTTTTTTATTTATGGCGGATTGCAGGGAACAGGTGTATTCTGACGAATTTTTTGATTTTATTGTATCTTATGAGGAAACGAATGAACAGACGATCGCAGGGGCGTGCATCCAGAGAATTGATGAAGGATATGATATTTTTTATTATCCAAGGGAGGGACTGCCACCGCTTAATGTAGGCAGTTATTCTTATTCAGAGATTCCAAAGTGTTATGGGCTGCTGGATCAGACTGCACTTGAGGTGTCCGGTATTTTAAAAATGCAGAACCAGCCCGTTCTCGCCTTAAAGGGAAGAGGTGTATTGATAGGTTTTATTGATACCGGTATTGATTATACAAATCCGGCATTTCGATACAGTGACGGGAGCAGCCGGATCGTCCGTATCTGGGATCAGACCATACAGGATGGAACGTCGCCTGTTGGTATTTTGTATGGAGCAGAATATACAAGAGAACAGATCAATGCGGCATTGCTTTCGGAAAATCCGTATGATTTGGTGCCGTCACGTGATAGGAACGGACATGGTACATTTCTTGCAGGGGTGGCATGTGGAAGTGAGAGTGAAAACGGTGACTTTATCGGGGCGGCGCCGCAGTCCGAGATCATTATGGTAAAGTTAAAAGAGGCAAAACAGTATCTTCGGGATTTCTTTTTTGTGAAAGACGGTGTTCCGGCATATCAGGAAAACGACATTATGATGGCAGTTTCTTATTTAAATGGAGTTGCAAATATTTTAAATCGTCCACTTGTCATCTGCGTGGCACTTGGAAACAGTGCAGGAAGTCATGCAAGCGAGGGATTTCTGCCATCTTATCTGAATTATATCTGTGGAAGAAGAAAGCGTGTGGTCGTGACTGCAGCTGGAAATGAGGCAAATGCAAGACATCATTTTCAGGGGCGCATCATCGGGGAGATGGAACATGAGGATGCGGAGATCACGGTGGAGGAAAATACGAAAGGCTTTTTTGTGGAATTGTGGGCATCTGCACCGGAACTGTACACAGTAGCAGTAATTTCGCCGTCGGGGGAGCAGATACCGCAGATTCCAGTCCGCCGTGGAGCGTCAGAGCAATTTAATTTTATTTTTGAGGGAACAACAATTACGGTGGATTACCGGATCGATACAAAAGAGACGGCAAGCCAGCTCATATTTTTCCGTTTTATCCGACCGACACCGGGATTGTGGACGATACGCATTTTCCCGCAGCTGACAGTGACGGGAAACTATCATCTCTGGCTGCCGCTGCGGGAGCTGACGGATGGAAATAATTTTTTTCTTCGTTCCAATCCGGAGATTACACTGACTTCTCCGAGTGCGGCAAGGCAGGTGATCACGGTGGGCGGTTATCAGGCATCAAATACCAGTATCTATGCGGATTCCGGCAGGGGTTATACGATAACCGGGGAGATCAAACCGGATTTTGTGGCACCGGCAGTGGATGTCTATGGTCCCGGGCTTCTTGGTAACTTTATCACCTTTACGGGAACAAGTGCAGCTGCTGCGATCACGGCAGGAGCCTGCGCGCAGATCATGCAGTGGGCGATCGTGGATCAGAACAATACAGTCATGTCGAATACTTCCATCAAAAATATGCTGATCCGCGGCACGGCTAAACCGGAAAACCGGACCTATCCAAACAGAGAGTGGGGATATGGGACACTCGATGTGTTTGGGGCATTTCAGAATCTGAGGCTGTGATAAAAGCAACGGAATATTTATTTAGAAATTGTTTAGAAAAAACAGCAGGGGTGTCACTGAGAATTGATGAATATCTGAGTTACTGTGGAGAAGTATCTGAGTTATTAAAAAATCAGACAGCATCACAGAATGTTTCTACACAGGATGTAGACGGCAAAGATGCAGACAGTTATGTATCGACGATCGGAAGTTCCGATGCAGTAATGCCAAGTGAAAATTATAATGATATCTTAAAAGAAATCCAGAAAACAAAAGCAGAAGCTGGTCAGTCCCAGAGTTACTCAGAAAACGCAGGACAGACATCCGGAACAGGAACATCCGGACAGATCACACAGGCATCCGGAACTGGTGCGGCTGGAAATACCGGAGGCGGTGGAGACAGCGATGATGAGACCACAACAACAAAGACAGTTGTGATCAATGGCGTTACTTATCTTGAAACAACGACTGTGGAGAACGGTGTCAAAAGCGTACAGAGAACTGCAATCAGTGGAGTTGGTGAAGAGTAGTGACTATCAAAAAAATCCGAAGGATTAACGTGAACCTTCGGATTTTTTTGCTACAATCAGGAAATACCATTGTATGAAATTTTTTGCATGATATCAACAAATGTTAAAATAGCATTGTATGAAATTCTTTATATGATATCAGCAAATGTTAAAATAAAATTGCTTGCAATTTATTACATGATATGATAAGATGTCTATTGTTCGAGCAATTCGAAAACAGAATAAGCCGGCGTGGCGGAATGGCAGACGCACCAGACTCAAAATCTGGCGGTGGCAACATCGTATGGGTTCAAGTCCCATTGCCGGCATTGAAAAAAGATTCAGTTTTTACTGGATCTTTTTTCTTATTCATGATAATAGAATGTTCACGGAGCGCGCATTCTATTATTTGCTCTTGGATGAGATAAAAATTTAATATGGGCGAAATATATAGAAGATAGAGGTGATTTCATCCATTTTATAATAGAAATTCATTTAACATACAAGAAAATGGGTGAAAAAGGATGAGATTTCATTATAATAGCCCACGAAAATCAAAAAGTCAGGGTGAAAACAGCAGAAATGAAGGAGTTTCGCCCAAAATGATAGAGGAAGAAGCTGAAAATAGAAAATAATGGGTGAAAGTGGTTTGAAAGATGGAAATTTAGCCCGTTCATCTGGTGGATGTCTGTTATGTGTGGATCAGAGTGAAAGCAGAGTAAATTTAAACGGAAACCCCACTCACAAATTCGCAGGAAAGCTTTGAAAAAGCACTGTGTGATCAGTAAAAAAGTGTAATTAATTTTTACATTGCAATAAAAAAAATGGAAAACCTTGTAAACCAAAGTTTCCCATCATTAAGAGAAGAGCGCGAGACGGGACTCGAACCCGCGGCCCCGACCTTGGCAAGGTCGTGCTCCACCAACTGAGCCACTCGCGCATATGTAAATTGTTTTGTATCTGTCTGTCAGACACATTTGGTATCATACTATGGGAAACAGGATTTGTCAACAATTTTTTTGAAATAGTTATAATGAAAGCTGAAAATCATGCATTTTGGAGAAAAAACCATTTTTTGATTTAAAAAAGAATTAATAATATTCATCTATATATTAAGTAGGAAAAATGCTATAATACGGGATGTCTGATTAGCAGGATGCAGACAGTGGACATTTAAGGAGGAACTATGGAAAAGAAAAAAATAATTATCCCGGTTGTAACCATTGCAGTGATTGGAGCAGTTGGAGGAACCGGTTATTATTATCGTGACAATGTGATAGATGTGGCAACAGAGGCATTTGATGTAGTTGCAGAGAAGATTCCGTTTTTACAGTCGGGAAAATCGGATGATAAAGTGTATGTTGAAAAAGTTTCCAAGATTATGAATACATATACAGGAAACACCAACCGGTATAATGGTGTTGTGGAGTCACAGGACAGTTATGAGGTAAATGTGGATTCGTCACGTACCATCAAAGAGATTCTTGTAAAAGTGGGGGATGAGGTAGAAGAGGGGCAGACACTTGTCACCTATGATACCAGCGAACTTGAGATGCAGGTGAAACAGGCAAAACTTGAACTCGAGGGAATCCAGAATGAGATTGACAGTTCCAATAAAAAGATAGCCACATTGACCGATGAATTAAATAAAACGACAGATGAGGACGATAAATTTTCACTGACGACAGATATTCAGTCGGAGGAAAATTCCATCGAGGAGAATAAACTTGATCTTGAGAGCAAGAACCTTGAAATATCAAAATATGAAGACCAGATCGATGCATCGTCTGTTGTCAGCAAAAAATCCGGCGTGGTAAAGGAAATCAACGAGAACGGTACAGACAGTAATGGCAATAATGCTGCGTTTATGACGATTCTTCAGACAGGTGAATACCGTGTAAAAGGAAGTATCGATGAGCAGAATGTATGGATGATCTCAGATGGACAGGCGGTCATCATACGTTCGAGGGTGGATGAAAGTCAGACATGGAATGGAACGATTTCAAAGATTGATACAGATAACGTGCAGAAAAGTGATGACGATTCATCTTCAGACAGTAGTGTCTCTGCAACAAAGTACCCGTTTTATGTGGAACTTCCATCTGCAGAGGGATTGCTGTTAGGACAGCATGTATATATTGAACTTGACGAAGGTCAGGACGATCAGCAGAAAGAAGGAATCTGGCTGTATTCCAACTATGTTGTTCAGGATGACAGCGGTGCTTATGTCTGGGCGGCAAATGATAAGAAACGTCTGGAAAAACGTTATGTAGAACTTGGTGAATACGATGAAGATCTTGCAGAGTATGAGATTTTATCCGGACTTTCGCTGGACGACTATATCACATGGCCGATGGAAGGACTCTATGAGGGTGTAACGACCGTGACAGATGTGAGCGAGGTCGATTATTCTTCGCCTCTTTATAATCAGGATGGCACCGAGATGCTTGATTATGGCACTGAGATGCTTGATTACGGTACGGAGATGATGTATGAAAACGGAATGTACGACACGGAAATGATGATTGATGATGGCATGCAGAATTATGTAAATGGCGATATGGAAGATGGATCAGGTTATGATGGAGCTGACGATGGCGATTCTGCGGATGATGCGGAATATGATGACTCTGATTACGATGATTCTGACTATGAGGATTCTGATGATTCCTATGATGATTCCAATGATATGGAGGTAGGGGAATGATACTGAATCTGCAGAATATTTACAAGGATTATCAGCAGGATAAGCTGGTCGTTCCGGTATTAAAAGATGTTTGTCTTACCGTGGAAGAGGGAGAGTATGTTGCGATCATGGGACCGTCCGGTTCCGGAAAGACAACACTTATGAATATCATAGGCTGTCTGGATAAGCCGACGAGCGGGACTTATGAGCTGGCAGGAGAGGACGTCTTAAAGTTAAAAGACAAGCAGCTGTCAGATTTAAGACTGCGCAGTATCGGGTTTGTATTTCAGAGTTTTCATCTGATGCCGAGAGAGACTGCGGTGGAAAATGTATCACTGCCGCTTAGTTATGCCGGCGTGAAAAAAAAGGAGCGCAGGGAGCGTGCAATCAAAGCACTGGAACGTGTCGGACTTGGTGACAGGGTGGACTTTCGTCCGACGCAGCTTTCCGGTGGACAAAAACAGAGGGTTGCGATTGCGAGAGCAATGGTCAATAATCCAAAGATCTTACTTGCGGATGAACCTACCGGAGCACTTGATTCCAAGTCAGGAGAGCAGATCATGGAACTGTTCCAGAAACTCAATGAAGAGGGTGTTACGATCGTTATGATCACACATGATCCGCATATCGCATCCAATGCAAAACGCATGGTGAAAATCATTGACGGGGAGATTTTTGAGGGCGATGAAAAGGAGGATGCATCATGAAATTAAAAAAAGTAATCGCAGTCATTGTCGTACTTGCCGTCACTGTTGGTGCAGTCACCGGAGGAATTTATGGTTATAAGTCGTATCAGAAGAAGAATCTGGTGGCAGAAGTACAGTCTGTTTCCAGTTTAAACTATGGATATTATGGGAGCTCTGAAACAAGCTATGGTGTTGTGACGAATGATTCTTCCCAGGAAGTATATTTAGATGATTCCAACAAAGTGCAGGAGGTTTATGTTTCAAAAGGCGATACAGTGAAAGAGGGAGATCCGCTGATCCAGTATGATACATCGGAGGCAGAGATCGATATCCAGAGGAAAAACCTTGAGATCAGTACAACAGAAAACAGTCTTGCGAAGGCACAGCATTCTTTAGAGTCATTAAAAAACACAAAACCGGTGGATAAGACACGGCCTTCTACTGCCAGTACTGCATCCTCGTACATAAATAAAAAGCTGCAGGAATTAGAGCAGAAGAAAGCCTACATAGAGTCACTGCCGGAAAAGGATGCGAAGGATAACCGCATTTATAATTATGTGACGGAAGATTCGGAGCCATATAATAAAGACACGGCAGATGGGACAGCAGAGAATCCTTACATTTATTATTGTAATAAAGATGTTTTTGCATATGGAAGTTTTTACAATTCGCTGCGGCCGCAGAAAAAATCAGATGGCACCTATACGGATGGAAAATATGTAAAGTTTATTATCTGCAAAAAAGACAGCGATGGGAAAATGGTGTTTGAAAGTGTGGAAACAGGAGATGAAGTGGTGGATGACAGTACTGAGTCGAATGGTGACACAAAAGAAGTTACAGTACAGAAATATGAGCCTGTGGCAGATGACAGTATTTCACCGAATGTAAAAGATGTCGATGGAAGTACCATGCCTATGGACTATGATAAAAGCCGGTCCTGGTATGTTTTTTCAGGAGAAGAAGTTGGAAAAAGTATTCAGGATTATCTGGATGAACTTGAGAATGAAGATAACTGGAACGATGAAGATGACTGGGAAGAGCCGGAAGGATATACCGAAAAAGAACTTGCAGAGGCAATCAATGACAAAGAATCAGAAGTAAAAAAACTGGATATACAGCTTCGCAAGTTAAAACTGGAGCTGGAAACGTTACAGGACAGCATCAATGATGGTGTGGTTTATGCAAAACTTGATGGTGTTGTGAAATCTGTGGGAGATCCGGATCAGAAACAGGATGATGGGAATGCCTTTCTTGTGGTAACCGGGGATGACGGACTGTACGTGAGCGGTACGATCAGCGAACTTTTGTTAGATGAAGTCAAACCGGGAACGGTTGTTACCGCAAATTCATGGGAATCAGGAATGACATTTGAGGCAACCGTAACGAGCGTATCGGATTATCCTGTGAGTGGCAATTCCTGGGGAGAAGGAAATCCGAATGTTTCTTATTATCAGTATACTGCATATATGGAAGACAGTTCTGCACTGAAAAATGGAGAATATGTGGATCTTGCAATTCAGACAAATCAGTCAGAAACAGGCGGAATTTACCTTGATAAGGCATATGTGAGACAGGAAGATGGAAAATCATATGTTATGATCGCGGATGAGAGTGATCATCTGAAAAAACAATATGTTGTAACCGGAAAAACAGTATATGGTACTGCAGTTGAGATCAAATCAGGACTGACAGAGGATGACAGGATCGCCTTCCCTTATGGAAAGACAGCAGTCGAGGGAGCAGCAGTAACAGAGGATGAAAGTATTGAATATTAATCAGGAGGAACAGGATGTTTGAGAATATAAGATTATCTTTTCAGGGAATCTGGTCCCACAAGATGCGTTCCTTTCTGACCATGCTTGGAATTATCATAGGTATCGCAGCGATCATTGCGATCGTATCGACGATCAAAGGAACGAATGAACAGATCAAAGAAAACCTGATCGGCTCCGGAGAGAATACAGTGGAAGTGTCTCTTTATCAGGGCGAGTGGGAATACGAGATGGATTACAACGGAGTGCCGCAGGGAGTGCCGCTTGTAACGGATGAGGTCATGAGTGACATCAAAGATCTCGATCATGTAGAGAATGCATCTGCATACTTAAGCAGACAGGATTACAGCGGAGTGTATCATTTAAATACGGCTTTTTCCGGTGGATATGTGCGCGGAATCGACAACAGCTATTTTGATACCTGCAATTACATTATGAAAGAGGGACGTGCTTTTACGGATGAGGATTTCAAAAAGTATAAGAAAGTAGCTATATTGGATACGGATTCCGCAAATGCCCTGTTCCAGGGAGAAGATTCGGTCGGAAATACGATCGAGATCCAGAAAGAGCCTTATACGGTAATTGGAATCGTGACAAAGGCGAAGGTGTTCGAGCCGGTCATCAATTCCATTGATGATTATTATACCTATGCACAGGATACGGCAGGTTCTATTTATATTCCAAATACGACCTGGCCGATCATCTATCAGTATGATGAACCGCAGAATGTTGTGATCCGTGTGGACAGTACCGATAATATGACATCCGCAGGAAAAGCATGTGCAGATGTGCTCAATAATTATCTGTCACCCAAAGATGATACGATCCAGTACAAAGCAAAAGACCTGTTAGAGCAGGCACAGCAGATTCAGGAACTCAGCAGTTCCACTAATACGATGCTGATCTGGATTGCGGGAATTTCCCTGATCGTCGGTGGTATCGGTGTCATGAATATCATGCTGGTATCCGTCACGGAGCGTACACAGGAAATTGGATTAAAAAAGGCGATCGGTGCAAGAAAGTCAAAAATCCTGAATCAGTTTTTGACGGAGGCAGCGGTGCTTACGAGTTTAGGCGGTGTGCTTGGTGTGATCGTAGGTATTATATTAGCGGAGATCATTTCCTATGTGACAACGATGCCGGTTGCGATCAGTATTCCGGCAGCGATCGGTTCTGTACTGTTTTCCATGGTCATCGGTATCGTATTCGGAGTTTTCCCGTCCTATAAGGCGGCAAACTTAAATCCGATCGACGCATTGCGCCACGAATAAGCACTTTGACAGCGGTGCAGATCTGAAATGGAGATTAACGTGAAAAAAATCGTGATGTTTGAAGGGGGCGTGGAGACGCTCGCATATTTCTCAAAACAGATGGCAGAACAGTTTGTAAAAATGGGATATGCAGTGTTCTTCTACAACCTGAAAGATGAAAAGGGAAGTGCCAAAAGGCTGAGAAAATTTATAAAACCCGGTGAGACCGTGATGATCACGTTCAATTTTCAGGGACTCGAAAAGGAAGATGGCGTTTACAGTGAAAAAAGCGGTTATGTGTGGGATGAGTATAAGATCCCGTGTTACAATATAGCGGCGGATCATCCTTACTATTACGATAACCGCCTGCATGATCTGCCTAAAGGATATCATCACATCAGCATTGACCGGAAACAGGAGGCATATTTCTTAAAATATTATCCCGAATATCAAAGTTTTGGATTTCTTCCGTTAGCGGGAACCGGGCTTGACGGGGCACTTGAGGTACCTTATGAAAAACGGGATATCGATGTGATCATGACCGGAAATTATACACCGCCTTCGTTTTTTGAACAGCATATCAATTGGATCAATGATGAGTATGCGGCGTTTTACCGCGGGATCATTGAGGAATTATTAGAAAAGACGGACCAGACAGTTGAGGAGGCAGCACTGCGCCACTGTGAGCGGGAGATGGGAGAAGTTGCACCGGATGATTTCCGGCTTGTGATGCACAAGATGATCTTCATTGATCTGTATGTCCGCAACTACTGGCGTGGAATGGTCATAAAGATACTGGCAGAGGCGGGAATCACCGTGGATGTCATTGGAAAAGGCTGGGAGGAACTTGAATGTTCTGCCATGCAGAATGTGAGGATCCATCCGCAGACTGATTCCCTGACTTGCTTAGAGCAGCTTTCGCACGCAAAGATCTCGGTCAATGTGATGCCGTGGTTTAAGGACGGTGCGCATGACCGTGTGTTTAATTCCATTTTAAACGGGGCAGTCTGTGTCTCGGATACCAGCCGGTACCTCAGTGAAGAGTTAAAAGAGGGTGAGGGTGTTTCCTATTATGATCTGAAGCATTTAGAGCAGCTCCCGGTAAAAGTCAAAGACCTGCTGGCAGATGAAAAGCAGATGAGAGACATTGCCATGCGGGGAGTGGAAAAGACAGCAGAAAAGCATACCTGGGCACAGCGTGCAATAGAGCTGGAAGAAAAAATCAGGGTATATTAGACTTGCATTACGGAAATAATGAGTGTATAATAACGTCAGAAATTGGCAGTGATGGAAGCTGCGGCAGCAGGAATGTTTCAGAGAGCCGGTGGATGGTGAGAACCGGTACAGGAAAATGCCTTTCCACTTCCGGAGTCAGTGATGAAAGTCACGGGGTCGTATCCCATAGCATACGAATCGAGAGGTCATTGCAAAAGGATTTCCACAAAAAGCTTTGGATAAGAATGCTGCAGTGACAAGATGGGTGGCAACGCGGAAGAGTGATTTATAGCCTTTCGTCCCATGTGCAGGATGGCACACAGGGCGGAAGGCTTTTTGTGTTATCAGGAAAAATGTCAGACAGAGATTTGCTGTCCGGCAAAATCAGAAATTTACAAAAAGAAGCGGCAGGTTCCGCAGAAAGAGGAGAACGATGATCGATTTAAAATTTTTAAGAGAGAATCCGGAAGTTGTAAAACAGAACATTAAAAATAAGTTTCAGGATCACAAACTTCCGTTAGTAGATGAGGTAATTGAACTTGATGCAAAGGCAAGAGCTGTACAGCAGGAAGCAGACGATTTGCGTGCAAGCAGAAATAAACTGTCAAAACAGATCGGACAGCTGATGGGACAGGGCAAAAAAGATGAGGCAGAGGCAGTAAAAGCACAGGTAAATGCCAATGCAGCACGTCTTGCAGAGTTAGAGGAGCAGGAAAAAGAACTGCAGGAGAAAGTAACCAGGATCATGATGACGATCCCGAACATCATCGATCCGTCCGTACCGATCGGAAAAGATGACAGCTGCAATGTAGAGATCGAAAAATTTGGCGATCCGGTCGTACCGGATTTCGAAATCCCATATCACACAGACATCATGGAGCGTTTCAATGGTATCGATCTTGATGCGGCAGGAAAAGTTGCAGGAAACGGTTTCTATTATCTGATGGGCGATATCGCGCGCCTTCATTCTGCAGTGATTTCCTATGCGCGTGATTTCATGATCGACCGTGGATTTACTTATGTCATTCCGCCGTTTATGATCCGAAGCAACGTTGTTACGGGCGTTATGAGCTTTGACGAGATGGATGCGATGATGTACAAGATCGAGGGCGAGGATCTCTATCTGATCGGTACTTCCGAACATTCCATGATCGGTAAATTCATCGACACGATTAACGACGAAGAAAAACTTCCATACACACTGACTTCCTACTCTCCATGTTTCCGTAAAGAGAAAGGTGCACACGGTATCGAGGAGCGTGGTGTATACCGTATCCACCAGTTCGAGAAACAGGAGATGATCGTGGTCTGCAAACCGGAAGAATCTAAGATGTGGTATGATAAATTATGGCAGAACACGGTAGACTTATTCCGCAGTCTGGATATCCCGGTTCGTACTTTAGAGTGCTGCTCCGGTGACCTTGCTGACTTAAAGGTAAAATCCTGTGATGTTGAGGCATGGTCTCCAAGACAGAAGAAATACTTTGAGGTCGGAAGCTGCTCGAACTTAGGAGATGCACAGGCAAGACGTTTAAAGATCCGTGTGAAAGGTTCCGATGGAAACAAATATTTTGCACATACCTTAAACAACACGGTTGTTGCACCGCCTAGAATGCTGATCGCATTTTTAGAGAACAACTTAAATGAGGACGGAAGCGTCAATGTACCGAAGGCATTACAGCCGTACATGGGTGGAAAAGAGAAACTGGTTCCTTTGAAATGAGAAGAAACAGCTGTGGGGACGAGATCCTGAAACAGTGAAAAATATAAGTTATAACAAAAGAAGTGTATGTTCGGTGATTCCCGACATACACTTCTTTGTTTATGACAATAGAATGATTAGCATTTCTCCGGTTCCGGATAATCTACACCGAAAGTTTCAACGGTAACAGTTTTCATGCGCTGTGGCTCTAATGGTCTGTCACTGTAATCAGTTGCTGTCTCTGCAATCTTATTTACGATATCCATTCCCTCAGTGATCTTGCCGAAAGCCGCATAAGCTCCATCTAAATGTGGAGAAGTTTTGTGCATGATGAAGAACTGGCTGCCGGCGGAATCCGGATGCATAGCTCTTGCCATGGATAAAACGCCCTCTGTATGTTTCAGGTCATTTTTGAAACCGTTCTGGGAAAACTCACCTTTGATGTCATAGCCAGGCCCACCCATGCCGGTTCCGTCCGGGCATCCGCCCTGGATCATGAATCCTTTGATCACGCGGTGGAAGATCAGTCCGTCATAATAACCGCTTTTAATTAAACTGATGAAGTTGTTGACAGTATTCGGGGCGATTTCCGGATACAGTTCCGCTTTCATGATATCGCCATTTTCCATTTCAATCGTAACGATTGGATTTGCCATAATTGCGTACCTCTTTTCAAAATAATAGTGCCTGCAGATGCTTGTAACATCATTACAGGATACCGCTTTATTGTAGCCGAAAAAAAACGAGTAGTAAAGTAAATAATTTAAGAAAATCTTTGCTTGAATTAAGACTTCTTACAGGGTAACATAATACAGAGAAGTTTCGTACGAAAATGGGATAAGATATTTTACGATATAAAACAGTTCAGAATTGGGAGGATTGGATATTTGGGTCGTCAGAAAAGAAAGGAGTACGCATTTTATGCAGTGTTAGCCGGAACATTTCTGCTGATCGCAGGAGCGTATGGTTCCGGTGAAAAGTCTGTGCAGCAAAATGCGAAAGAGATGGGAGCGGTGGCAGAGAAGGCAGTCGCCGAACCGGAGTATGTGCCGGCAGTCAGACTGTATGCCGGGATTTTTACAAAATTAGACGGGGAAGAGTATGCCGTGATCGAAAAAAATAAGGACATTCTGGTGGCTGCCGCAAACCGGGGATATTTTGATGAGTCGGATGTTTATTCATTTTTACAGGGACCAAAGTCCTGGGGAGAGGGACGGGCATGGTCCGGTGAATGGAGCAATCAGTATGTGCGCGGCAATTATTTTGGCAATTTCGGGTGCGGATTGTGCTGTATGGCAAATATATACAGTACATTTTCAGGTCATACCTGTTCGCCGTGGGACATGTTTTTGTATGCAAGAGAGGTCTCCGGTTACACACCGACGAAAAAGATCGGTGCGATCGGCTGGGGCGATATGAAAACTGTCATGCGCAAATGTGGATTTGATGCGGAGCTATACACAAAGCCGCAGGATTACGAAACTTTTCGGGATCAGGTCAGATCTGCAAAGAGTGTAGTTGTTTTGGTCAGCAGCCATGATGACAATACTTATTGGAAAAAGACGGGTGGTCATTATGTAAATATCAGTCTTTATAAGGAAGATACCGATGAAGTGTTTCTTGCAGACCCGGCGGATCCGGATGGAAACCGGAATTATATACCGCTGCGCTATGTATATGATGCTTTAAAAACAGTCAGTAAATATCAGTATTTGCTGGTAAATGGATATTCCGAGGAACAGAACCAGTGGAAACAGGATGGAATTGATGAGGCGTGGGTTGCACCGTGAGAATGACATCTGTTATAATGGCGGTAAGTTAGTGAAAAGTGAATTTTGGTTACAGATTTTGTTAGAATGGAGAAGATATGAATCAGGAAGAAAGAAGGCAGAAAAGACAGGATGAGTTCAAACATGCAGCAGTGGTGGTTACCGTATTTGTACTGGTCTTGGCAGTAATGATCATTGGGGCGGCAGCTGCCCTGCATAAGTTTTTGCCAAAGGGCACAAAGGAAGTAAAGACACCGGACACACAGAGCACGGAAATTTCAGATGATACACAGACATCACAGAATGGAAGTGACGTGGCAGAACCTGCCGTGGACCCGTTAGATGAGCAGGCAGCGCAGATTGTATCAGGGATGGCCTTAGAGGATAAGGTGGCGCAGATGTTTGTCATAACACCGGAAGCGCTGACGGGATATACCAGTGTGACGGCGGCCGGAGATACGACCAAAACAGCATATGAAAGCAGACCGGTCGGAGGTCTGATCTATATGGCAGACAATCTTCTCAGTACAGAACAGACGACAGAAATGCTTACCAATATGCAGAACATTGCAATGGAGCGGACGGGACTGCCGGCATTCTTAAGTGTGGACGAGGAAGGCGGAACGGTTGCAAGAGTAGCGGCAAATGAAGCATTTGGCGTGACAAATGTTGGAAATATGAGTGATATCGGTGCGGCTGGTGATGCGCAGAAAGCATACGATGCCGGTGTTACGATCGGAACCTATTTAAAACAGCTTGGCTTTAATGTGGACTATGCGCCGGTAGCAGATGTTCTCACCAATCCGGGTAATACAGCGATCGGAACCAGATCGTTTGGTTCGGATGCGTCTATGGTGGCAGATATGGTCACAAAAGAACTTGAGGGACTAAGCAGTCAGGGCGTTTTCGGCGCAGTAAAACATTTTCCAGGTCAGGGAGGTGTCTCCGGGGATTCCCATGACGGAGCGGTGACGTTGGACAAGTCCTTAGAAGAATTGATGCAGACGGAACTTGTTCCATTCCAGAAAGCGGTGGAAAACGGTGTATCGTTTGTGATGGTCGGACACATTTCCGTTCCACAGGTAGTCGGGGATAACACACCGGCATCCCTGTCACAGATGATGGTGAGTAATGTGCTGCGGGAGCAGCTCGGCTATCAGGGGATCGTGATCACGGATGCCATGAATATGGGTGCAATTACCGGAACTTACACAGCAGACCAGGCAGCAGTCATGGCAGTTAATGCAGGCGTGGATATGATCTTAATGCCGCAGGATTATGAGACAGCATATAATGGACTGCTTCAGGCGGTACAGGATGGAACGATTACGGAGGAACGCATCGACGAATCTGTGGAGCGCATTGTAAAAGTGAAGCTGCAGATGCAGTAAACTAAACTTTACAAACAACGAAAAAAATAGGATAATAGTAATAAAATTTACATATGAGATACGAATGGGGAATACGACATGGAAATAAAGCGCGTAGGAGAAAATAAAATCAGATGTGCCTTGACCGAGGACGAGATCCGGGAGATGGGATTTGAGATTGATGAGATCATTGGCAATGGAGAAGCAACACAGAAGTTTATGCGTGTTGTTTTAAAAATCGTGGAGGAACAGGAGAATATCAGCCTTGAAAATATTTCTCCGATGGTAAAAGCAGAGCTGCTTTCCGATCACAGCATGGCAATCACATTTGGCGGAGATTCCGATCTGAGTTTTCAGCAGCTGATGGATGCGATTTCGGATCTGGTCGGGCAGATGACACCGGAGAAAATGCAGGAGTTTAGAAACCTGAGCAAAGAAGAACGTCAGGGAGTGTTAGACGCATTCTTAGACCAGAAGAAGGACACACAGGAACAGAGAGTAGCAGAAGAGAAACAGGAAAAAGAAAATAAAAAGAAGCCATCAAAACAACAGAAAGAGCTGAAAAAACGGCAGATGATCTGCGCACTCCGGTTCTTTGATTTGGATGAGGCATCACGCATGGGAAGAGCTTGTTTTGAGGAGATTTTTCCAAAGAGCAGCCTTTACCGGTTAGAGGGTGCATACTATCTGATCATGGACTTTTCGAAGTTCCCGAGGGACGAAATGAGGGCGTTTGCATTCGGTGCAGTCGAGTACGATGCGGGCAGAATTTCAGAGATAGGACAAATTTCCTATATCCGTGAACACGGAGATTGTATTGTTAAAAAAGAGGCGCTGCAAACGCTGATGGCGTTGTAACAAATGAATAAAAGATAGTTTGTAAATAGGCAAAACAGGAAAATCCATCTTTAAAATTTGGTGAAATTGCCGAACAAGTTGAGGTCCTAAATTTTACCAGATATGCTATTATGTCATAGGTGCGTGCACGGCATCTGGTTATACTTATGACAAAAGATCTATCATATTCAGGTAGGTCAGAGATGACAGTATAGAATAAGAGCAGGAGATGGAGAGGCGTTATGAGCAGAGAGCAGCTTTTGGAACTCGAAGACATGAAAAGGGGACTTTTAGTACAGGCATATCGCATGAAACAGGAGTGCCCGCATATGTCGCCAGTGGGATTAGAGCATGAAATGTATGTGGCTATTATGGCAGAGGTAAGAGATATTACAGCCAGAATACAAAGGTCTGCAGAAGCATAGCGGAACAAAAAAGTAAATATTGTATGAATGATACAAAAGAAGGATCAGTCAATGGAATGAGGTACGTTGGCTGATCCTTCTTTTGTGTCGAAAAAAAGAGTCTGTTTTACATATTGACTGAAAAAATAGCGGAAATAATGCCTTGCTATCAGATTAAGAAATGAATATAATTAATATATCAGTAATTTTTGGGGAACGTAATAGGCAGCAGAAAGGATACGGGGGTTATTCATGAATGAGATCATTACGAAACTTGATGAGATCGAAAAGAAGGCAGAGTCAATTCTGACGGAGGCAGCTGCAGAAAAAGAAAAGATGTTAAAACAGTTAGAATTTGATAAACGTGAGATGGATGGACGATATACTTCCATGAGACAAAAACAGGAAGAAGAGATAAAACAGCAGCTTTTATCCGAAGCTGAGACTAAAATTACACGGCAGAGAGAACATTATGAAGCGGCAAAAAGACGGTTAGAAGAGGATTTTGCGCAGAAGAAGGATTCTCTTGCGGAGAAGATTTTTGAGAGCATTATAAGTCCCTGATGTGTGCGTGGCGGGTGGCAGAGAAGAAAAAGCAGCGTGACGGAATGGGGGAAGAAGATGGCAGGAGGACTGTTAGAGTACAGTGGTCTTGTGACAAAGACAAAAGCGATGCGTGCAAGACTGCTTGGTGCGGATGATTATACGGCAATTTCTGAATATGAGTCTGTGACAGACTTTATTGCTTTTTTGCGGGAGCAGCCTGCTTATGCGCCGGTATTTGAACGGCACGGGGAAGTGGCACACCGCGGTCAGGTGGAGGCGGTGATCCGGGATTCGCTGTATATGGATTACTGTAAGCTGTACCGGTTTTCCGGTGTACAGCCAAGAAGAGCATTGCAGTTTGTGTTTTCACGCTATGAGATCAATGTGATAAAAAACTGTCTGCAGTCTGCGATGGAGGGAAACGGGCAGGAGATCACCGTAAGCGGAGGATTTTTTGAACGGCATGCAGATTTTGACTTAAAAGCGGTGATGGCGGCAAACAGTGTGCAGGAGCTGATACAGGCGGTGACAGGAACGGAATATGAAAGCCTGTTAAAGGAATTAGAATCTGCAGCAGAAAAGAATTATGCAGATTATGCATTTGCACTTGATATTTATTATTATAAAAAAGTATGGAAAGAAATCACAAAGGTTTCCGATAAGGAGACAAGGCAGATCTTAGAACAGATTTTCGGGACAGAGATCGACTGGCAGAATCTGATGTGGATGTACCGTGCAAAGCGGTTTTATTCGATGGGAGAAGCGGATGTGAAAAAACACCAGATCCCGGTAAGCTACCGATTGAGATCTGCTGAGACGAAACGGCTTTTAGAGACGGAAACTGCAGAGCAATTTGTGGAATTTGTCCGGCAGACCGCATATTTTCGTGGAAAACAGGCGGTGCTAGAGCCGGAGGATGAACTGACGTGGGAGAGAGTCATGATAAGGACATATGAGAAAATATGCAAAAAGCATCCAATGTCCGTGGCACCGGTTCTGCGTTATCTGTATGAAAAAGAGCACGAGATCGATCTTTTAACGACGGCACTTGAAGGAATCCGTTACCGTATACCGCCGTATGAGATCCGTGATCTGATCTTTGCGATGTAAGTATAAGAATCATTGCGGTAGACACTGTGATGATGGGATGGAGGGGTGCAAGTGGTAGAGAAAATGAAGCTGCTTCATATCACCGGGCCGAAATATGATATCGACCGTGTGATGGAGCAGTACCTGAGCAGATATGAGATACATTTTGAAAATGCCGCATCCGGATTTGGTATATCCGGTCATGTGAGACCGTTTGCAGAGACAAATATCTACAAGGATGCATGCACAAAGGCACAGGCGTTGTGGGAACACTTAAAGGACGAGCCCGGTGGGGCAGCAGACTATGCCATGCCGGTAAAAATGGAGCCAGCGGAAGCGGAAAAAGTGGTGGAAGCGGCATACCGGCTGACAGATGAGATCGTGAAACGGCAGGAGGAAATGCGGAAGGAACGCATGGAGAATCAGAGCCTGATGGATCAGATCGCACCGTTTCGGCGGCTTGATTACGAATTTAAAAAAATTCTGGAATTTCAGTTTATCGCATTCCGTTTTGGAAGAATCGCAAGAGAGCATTATCAGAAACTCGAACGCTATATCCATGATACCGATCATGTATTATTTTATGAATGTGACAGTGACGAGGCATATGTGTGGGGCGGCTATTTTGTGCCAAGAGTCTACGCAAAAGAAGTAGATGCGGTGTGTCTGTCGTTTCATTTTGAGCGCATCTATATACCGGATTCTTTTGATGGAACACCGGAGAGTGCTTATCAGGAGGCATTGCAGAAAAAACAGGCATATGACGAGGAAGAGCAGAAGTTAAAAAAGCAGCTTCATGATACCTTGGAAAAACATGCCGGAAAGATCGCGGGTGCATGTGCCGCATTAGAGCATTACTGCAACAATTTTGATGTGCGTAAGTTTGCAGTCTGCACGACACCCGGAAGAAAGCCGGGAGAGCAGACCGAATACTACATTTTATATGGATGGATGAGCGCAGATGATGCCAGAAAATTAGAAAAAGAGACGGCGGAAGATTCAAAGATCCATGTGATGGAGGAGGATGTGGAGGAGCATATGTCCGTCAGTCCGCCGACAAAATTAAAGAATCCTGCGCTGTTTAAGCCGTTTGAGATGTTTGTGGAAATGTACGGACTTCCGGCATACCAGGAGATGGATCCAACCATATTTATTGCGCTTACCTACACGCTGATGTTCGGGATCATGTTCGGGGATGTCGGGCAGGGACTGTGCCTTTTGATCGGAGGATTTGTTTTTTACCGGATCAGGCACATGAACCTTGGAGCAATTCTATCGTTAGCAGGCATCTGGTCTACGGTATTCGGTTTTATGTATGGCAGCGTGTTTGGATTCGAGGATATCTTAAAGCCCTTGTGGATGCGTCCGATGGATAACATTATGACGACACTGATGTTAGCGATCGGATTTGGAATGTTTCTGATCCTGGCTGCGATGGTCTTAAATATCATCAATGCCGTGCGTGCGAAAGATGTGGGACGGATTCTTTTTAGTCCGAGCGGAGTCGCGGGTATTTTGTGTTACGGATGTGCGGTTTTATGCATTGTACTTTATGCATTTGAAAAACCGGTTCCGGCTACTGGCATTCTTGCTGTTTTTGTCGGAGTGCCGCTCATTGCAATCCTTTTGAAAGAACCGCTTACAAATCTGCTTGAACGAAAGAAAAAGCTGTTTCCGGAAGGCGAGAGCAAGGCGATGTTTTTTGTGGAATCTCTCGTGGAATTGTTTGATGTGGTATTAAGTTATGCGACGAACAGTATATCCTTTGTCCGTGTCGGAGCGTTTGCACTCAGCCATGCGGGCATGATGGGAGTGGTGCTGACGCTCGCCGGATATGAGAGTGGTTCGCCGAACTGGATCGTTGTGGTACTTGGAAATATCGTCGTGACAGGTCTTGAGGGACTCGTCGTAGGGATCCAGGTATTAAGACTTGAATATTATGAGATGTTCAGCCGTTTTTATCAGGGAACCGGAAAGCCGTTTGTGGCATTTTCCGGAAACAGGAAATAGGAGGAGAAAAAGATATGGCAGCAAAAATAACACTGGTGGCAATTTTAATTTTCAGTATGGTGATCCCTTTTCTGGGATATGTGCTCGGAAACAGGAAAGAGAAAAGTTTTAAGGCATCTCTTGCGGTAAATTTGGTTCTGTTTTTCGGAACAGTTGTGGTGGCAGATATGCTGCTTTTCAGCGGGCATATCTATGCAGCATCCGATACCGCGGCATCCGCAGCAGAGGGATGGAGATACATGGCGGCAGCACTGTCAACCGGACTTTCCTGTATCGGTGCAGGTGTAGCAGTTGCGAGTGCGGCATCCGCAGCAATCGGAGCACTGAGCGAGGATTCAAGTATTATGGGTAAGGCGCTGATCTTCGTTGCGCTGGCAGAATCTATCGCATTGTATGGACTTTTGATCTCATTTTCCATTCTGGGATAAAAGAGACGGGAAGGATGGCGGATTTCCATGAGGATGTATTTGATCAGCGACAATATAGACACATACACGGGGATGCGGCTTTCCGGTGTTGAGGGTGTGGTCGTGCATGAGAGAGAAGAACTTGAAGAAGCGCTTTCCTTTGTGACGGGACAGCCGGATATCGGGATCGTACTGCTGACAGAAAAACTCGGCAGGGATTTTCCGGAACTGGTAAATGATTTAAAACTGAGCCGGAGGACACCGCTGTTTGTGGAGATCCCGGACAGGCACGGAAGCGGCAGAAGCAAGAATTTTATTACGGATTATGTCAGTCAGGCAATCGGGCTGAAACTGTAAATGGGGGATGGATGCATGGAGATCAATGAAAAACTGGAAGTTTTTTTTGGAGCTGCGATCGGTGCTGCAAACAGCCAGAGCGAGTCGATGCTCGATGAGCAGAAAAATATTTATCAGTCGGCAATGGAAGAACATGAGCAGTCCTGCCGTGATGCACTTAAAAGCTCAAGACGCATTTTCTTAGAAAAACAGAAAAAAGAAGTAAACCGCAGGAATGCAGAGCAGACAATGGCGTGGAAAAAGGATTATCAGGCGCTCAAAGAGCAGAAGACGGAAGAATTGTTTGAGATGGTGAAGGAAAAGCTTTTATCGTACCGCCGGACGGATGCGTATGAAGCATTTCTGCTTGCACAGATAGGTAAGGCAAAAGAATTTGCACAGGGAGAGGATCTGACCGTATTTATCAGTCCCTCAGATCAGGAGAGACAGGCCGTCCTTGAAGAGAAGAGCGGATGCAGGGTAGAGATCGCTGAGGATGAGTTTTCCGGCGGCATGCGGGCAGTCATTCCGGCAAAGAACGTTCTGATCGACGAATCATTTGCAGAGAGAATGAAACATGCGGGAGAGATATGCTGGATATGATGTAAAACTGTTATGTGCCGGGAGACAGCACAAAAACAGAGAGCAGTTTGAGAGGATCAGATATGGGTATAACAGGAAAGATATACGGGATCAACGGACCGGTTATCACGATACAGGGAAATCCTGGTTATAAAATGAATGAGATGGTATATGTCGGAGAGCACCGTTTAGTCGGGGAAGTAATCCGGCTGTCGAAGGAAAAGACGACCATCCAGGTATATGAGGAGACATCCGGATTAAAGCCGGGTGAGGAAGTGGCCGGTGCGGGCTGTGCCATCAGTGTAAAATTAGCTCCCGGAATTTTAAATAACATCTTTGATGGTATTGAACGTCCACTGCAAAAAATCGCAGAAAAAAGCGGAGCGTTTATCCCGACGGGAGCGCAGGCAGATGCACTGGATCGGGAGAAATTATGGGAGACGCATATCACCGTACAGGAAGGTGACGAGGTGGCAGGGGGTTCTATCATAGCGGAGGTGCCGGAGACAAAGTCGATCGTACACCGTGTGATGCTTCCGCCCGGAGTATCCGGAACAGTAACGGCGGTAAAACCGGATGGAGATTATACGATCTGTGATGAGATCGTAACGATACGCACTACAGACGGCGGTACAAGGGCACTTACCATGACACAGGAGTGGCCGATCCGCAAACCGCGTCCGGTTAAAGACCGGTATCCGGCAGACCGGCCGCTTGTGACCGGACAGCGTATCTTAGATACACTTTTCCCGATCGCAAAGGGCGGCACGGCGGCATTGCCGGGAGGATTTGGTACCGGAAAAACGATGACGCAGCACCAGCTTGCAAAATGGTGTGATGCGGACATTATCATTTATATCGGCTGTGGGGAACGTGGAAATGAGATGACCAATGTTTTGGAGGAATTTGGAGAATTAAATGATCCAAAGACCGGCAATCTTCTGATGGACCGCACCACGCTGATCGCAAATACTTCGAACATGCCGGTGGCGGCGCGTGAGGCGAGCATTTATACCGGCATCACGTTAGCGGAATACTACCGCGACATGGGTTATCATGTAGCAATCATGGCAGATTCCACGTCGCGTTGGGCAGAGGCATTAAGAGAGCTCTCCGGAAGGCTTGAGGAGATGCCGGCGGAGGAAGGTTTCCCTGCATATCTGGCATCGAGGCTTTCGGCATTTTATGAGCGCGCCGGGTATGTGCAGAATTTAAACGGTTCGGATGGCAGTGTGACGATCATCGGGGCGGTGTCCCCGCAGGGAGGCGATTTTTCGGAGCCTGTCACACAGAATACCAAGCGTTTTGTGCGCTGTTTCCTCGCACTGGACAAATCACTTGCCTATGCAAGACATTATCCTGCGATCAACTGGCTGACCAGTTATTCAGAGTATATTCCTGATCTGACGGCATGGTATGAGACGAATGTTGGCCCGACATTCGTGCAGTGTCGGAATGAGATCTTGAATCTTCTGACGATGGAAAATCGTCTGAATGAGATCGTAAAGCTGATTGGAAGTGATGTGCTTCCGGACGATCAGAAACTGGTGCTTGAGATTGCGCGTGTGATCCGGCTTGGATTTTTGCAGCAGAATGCATTCCACAAAGAGGACACCTATGTGCCGATGGAAAAACAGCTTCGCATGATGGAGATCATCCTTCATCTTTACGACCGCTGCAAGGCACTGATCGACCGGAACATGCCGATGGCGCTTCTTCGGGAAAGTGATATATTTGAGAAGATCATTTCCATTAAATATGATGTGGCAAATGACAAACTAGAGCAGCTAAACCTGTATGATGATAAGATCGAAGAATTTTATCAGCATCTGATGGCGGAAAATGCGTAAGGGGCGGTTGAACACAAAAATGTAGATTCGTGTGAAGAATAAGCTGCTCAGAAATGAGGATTGATATGGCGATTGAGTATCTTGGACTGAGTGAGATCAATGGACCACTGGTTGCAGTAGAAGGTGTAAGAGGCGCTTTCTATGATGAGATCGTGGAGTTGGTCGTGGAAGGAAAACAGAAAAAATTAGGGCGCATCGTGGAGATCAATAATGACTATGCGGTCGTTCAGGTGTTTGAGAGCACGGAGGAGATGTCCCTTTTAAATACGCATGCAAGGTTAACAGGCAGACCGCTGTGTGTGGGGCTGTCGGAGGAAATCTTAGGAAGAACATTCAACGGTCTGGGGCAGCCGATCGACGGGCTCGGCGCGGTGCACGCCGAGGTTGTGCGTGACGTCAACGGACAGCCGATGAATCCGTGCAGCAGGGAATATCCGAGAAACTATATCAGAACCGGTATCTCTGCGATCGATGGACTGACGACTTTGATCCGTGGACAGAAACTGCCGATCTTTTCAGGCAACGGTCTGCCGCATGATGAGCTTGCCGCCCAGATTGTGGAACAGGCCAGTCTTGGGGATGGCGAAAACGAGGACGAACCGTTTGCAGTCGTGTTTGCCGCGATGGGAGTCAAATATGATGTGGCGGAGTATTTTAAGCGCCGTTTTGCAGAATGTGGTGTAAGTGACCATGTTGCGATGTTTTTAAATCTCTCCAATGATCCGGTTGCAGAGCGTCTGATCACGCCGAAGGTGGCGCTGACAGCCGCCGAGTATCTCGCGTTTGAGAAAAATATGCATATCCTTGTAATACTGACCGATATGACTTCGTTTGCAGAGGCGATGCGTGAAGTTTCGGCGCAGAAGGGAGAGATCCCAAGCAGGAAAGGCTATCCGGGATATCTGTACAGTGAGTTTGCAGCACTTTATGAGAGAGCCGGGATCGTAAACGGTGCATCCGGTTCCGTCACACAGATTCCAATCCTGACAATGCCGAATGACGATATCACACATCCGATCCCGGATCTTACCGGATATATCACCGAGGGGCAGATCGTACTGGAACGTTCCCTTCACCAGAAAAATATTTATCCTCCGATCAATGTACTGCCGTCACTGTCGCGTCTGATGAAGGACGGTATCGGTGAAAAATATACCAGGGAAGACCATCAGGATCTTGCAAACCAGCTCTTTTCCTCCTATGCCCGTGTCGGCGAGGCGAGAGATCTTGCGAGTGTCATCGGCGAGGACGAGCTTTCTGATACCGATAAACAGTATCTGAAATTTGGTACAGCTTTTGAAAAAGAATTTATCGGGCAGGGAAAAGACGAAAACCGTTCGATGGCGGAAACGCTGGATATCGGCTGGCGGCTGCTGCATATCCTGCCGCGTGGAGAATTAGACCGTATTGATACAAAAATTCTTGAAAAGTACTGGGATTAGGAGGGGATGACGCATGGATCCGAATACGTTTCCGACGAAAGGAAACCTCATATTGGCAAAAAATGCGCTCGCATTGTCAAAACAGGGATTTGACCTGATGGATAAAAAAAGAAATATCCTGATCCGGGAACTGATGGAGTTGATCTCAGAGGCTTCGGATATCCAGAACCAGATCGATGAGACATTTTCCAATGCCTACCAGGCACTGCAGAAAGCCAACATCCAGATGGGAATCCATCAGGTAGAACAGATTGCAAAAGCGGTTCCGGTGGAGAACTCCATCCGTATCAAGCGGCGCAGTGTCATGGGAACAGAAATCCCAAAGGTAGAGTATGAGAAAAAGAAGCAGGCACCGGCATATTCTTTTTATCACACAAGAATGTCATTAGATGAGGCGTGCCAGCAGTTTGAAAAAGTAAAAGAATTAACGATCCGTCTTGCGGAGATTGAAAATTCTGCCTATCGTCTTGCATATAATATCAAAAAGACACAAAAACGTGCGAATGCACTTTCTAATATTACGATTCCGAAATATGAAAAGCTGTCGCGTGAGATTCAGGACTATTTGGAGGAAAAAGAAAGAGAAGAATTTACGAGACAGAAAGTTGTAAAGAAAAACCGGATGAAGAATGCAGGTTCCGGGATGATGTCATAAGAATAATGAATGAAAAATAAGAAAGCCGAAAGCGGAATAAAGTGTCGCTTTCGGCTTTTATTCATGACAATAGAATGTTCGCGGAGCGTGCATTCTAGCATAACATTTTATGACAAAATGTTAGGTAGCAGATTATTTTTTGTAGGTGTCAGAAAACAGATCACGGTACCATTTCAGGGCAGCAATATAGGCATCATACACAGTCTGTGTGTCAAGGTTTTCCAGGATCATAAGCCGGGAAACTTCGGACCAGTTACCTGCCTCATATTGTTTGATGAAATATAAAGGTTCCGCAAAAATACCACTCTGACGGATGAGAGCATCTTCGATGTCGCGTGAAACTTTGACAAGCGAGAGTGCTTCCTCCATTGGTTTATCGAGGATGATATCAAGCACGGAAAACAGTCCGGTTAAGAATAGTTCGGAAGCTTTGCCGCCAAGCTCAAAGGCAGGGGCAAGATTTTCTGCAAACTTTGCACGCAACAGGGATAAACGCGTAAGCTCGTTTGGCTTGTCGGAACACAACTGATTGACAACGGCGGTGTTGATCCAGCGTTTCAGTTCTTTCTGTCCAAGCATGGCAGCTGCGTGCCGGATGGAAGTGATCTCCGAGTTGACAGCCATATGATTGACCATGCGAAGCAGTGAGATGACAAGAGCGGTGTCATGACCGATGATATCTGCCGCTTTGGTGAGGTCAAAGTCCTCTGTATTAACCAGATTCATAAGTTCAATGTAATTGATCTTTAACGGAGCTACGTCATGGTTTCCCTTTGTGACAGGGAGTCTGTAAAAACTTCCCTCATATAAAGTGCAGCTCTTATCCTGACAGATTGCATCAAATGTCTCTGTTTTGGTTATATTTGAAGCACAGAGCCTGATGTTTGGATAAACTTTATTGAAATAAATACGTGCTTTGCTGATGTCAATCTCTTCACAGTCTAACATGACATAATCCATCAGTACGAGCAGATCATGGTAAGCTTCGTAACTTGATACAGGAAGCTTGCGGATGGCAAATCGATACCCCATCTTTTTCAGTGCTTTTACACGGTCAATATACATTGGTGTGCATGGAATATTTCCTTTTAACAGCAGTACGAAAAATTCGTGTGGCAGACCGCACTGAGCAGGAATATCGGAAAAAATCGATATTTCATTTACCGGAACAAAGATTTCTTTTGCCGGGGAAAGTGTTTCAAGTCCCATATTTAAGATCAGTTCAAATCCTTCAATCTGGGCGGCGCCATCATTGCTTCCGCTTCCCAAAAGATTCGGGTGAAGCAGAAAATTTGCTTTCTGTGTATACAGAGAATATGCGCTGACTTTTATGTTTTCATCAAATAGAGGTATTAATGTAACCAGCATAGGCGTTCTCCTTATAGCATGGAATCTTTTGTGAAGAAACCATGTGAAACGTTAACATTTATCTACTTTTACTATACTATAAATCTGTGAAAAAAGACACATTTTTTTGAAATTAATAAACAGAAAACTTATTTTATGAAAAATAATTGAAAATACTTGATATTTCAGAATGAATGTGGAAAACTAATGACAGAAGAATGGGAGGGATTTGCATGTTAAAACAATGGGAAAAAACAGAGCGTCCGTCAGATGCAAAACTGGAGGAACGGCTGCAGGAAGCACGGAGAAAACTGCAGGAGCAGCAGCTCAAGGTAAAAGAGCACGGACTGCCGGTGCTTGTGCTTGTGGAAGGATGGGGAACCGCAGGTAAAGGCTCACTGATCGGTCAGATTATTAAAAACATTGATCCGAGATTCTTTAAAGTAGCGTCCATGGCGGCACCGACGGAGGAAGAAAAGAGAAAACCGTTTTTGTACCGCCACTTTGTAAAAATACCGGAGAGCGGCAAGTTCAGCTTTTTAGACTCCGGCTGGATGGATGAGATCATGGGTGAAAGACTGCATGAAAAGCTTGGAGACGAGGCATATGCGCACCGCATTGAGAGTGTCAAGCGGTTTGAACGCCAGCTGACAGATAACGGTTATCTCGTCGTGAAATTATTTTTGCAGGTGTCTAAAAAGGAACAGGAAAAACGGATCGAACATCTTTCTAAGGAGAAGGATACCAGATGGCGTGTCAGCAGGAATGACCGCTGGCAGAATGAGCATTATGAGAAATGCCTGAATGCATTTGATTCCTATTTAAAGGAAACAAATCTGCCGTCAGCACCGTGGTATATCATTGATGCAGAATCAAAAAAATGGACGGAGTTACAGGCACTTGAGATTCTGACGGAAGGAATTGATGTGGCGCTTGCCAATAATGCGATGGCGGTGCCAATTTTACAGAATGTATTTTCCATGGAAAAAATGCCCCTGTTGTCGGAGATCCCACTGGATAAGACAATTGGAGAGGACGAGTATAAAAAAGAACTGAAACGTCTCCAGAACCGCTTAGGAGAGCTTCATAACCGTCTGTACCGCAAAAAAGTTCCGGTTATCATTGCATATGAGGGATGGGATGCAGCAGGAAAGGGCGGCAATATCAAGCGGATCACCGGAGCACTCGATCCGAGGGGCTATGAAGTACATCCGATCGCAAGCCCGGAGCCACACGAGAAGGCGAGACATTATCTCTGGCGTTTCTGGACGAGGCTGCCAAAGACAGGACATATCGCGATCTTTGACCGCACCTGGTATGGCAGAGTCATGGTGGAGCGTCTTGAGGGGTTCTGCAGCGAAAATGACTGGAAACGTGCCTATAACGAAATTAATGAATTTGAAAAGGAACTGCACGACTGGGGCGCTGTTATCATCAAGTTCTGGGTGCAGATCGACAAGGATACACAGTTAGAGCGTTTTAATGAGAGACAGAACACTCCGCAGAAGCAGTGGAAGATCACAGATGAGGACTGGCGTAACCGTGAAAAATGGGATCAGTATGAAGATGCAGTCAATGAGATGATCCAGAAAACCAGTACGACATATGCGCCCTGGCATATCTTAGAGTCAGTGGATAAACGGTATGCAAGGATCAAAGCATTAAAGATCGTGATCGAGGAGTTAGAAAAAGTGCTGGAGTGATGTATGTGGAAAGGTGCAGATGTTTTTGAAGTCTGTCAGGCAAAATGAAATACGTTGGGCGAAACAAGTACAGGATATGCTTGTTTCGCCCGTTTTTTTGTAAAGCAGTTGACATAATATTGTCAAATGGGCGAATTAAAAGAACTTTTTTTGAAAAACAGCCACATATATCGAAATTCGTGGGTGTTTTGTATGATACAGGATCGTTTTCACCCAATATCATACAAATTCATAAAATGAGACAGTATTTTTGGATGAAAAGATTGAAGTAACATATCATTTCGCCCATATCACATTTATGGTGTAACGGAAATATCCAATTTTTATCCATAAAGCAACTGGAAGTCATGCGATCCACCAGGTGCCGTCTGCCGCCTGATACAAATCGCCAACTTCTTCAGAAAGCGTATTTCCACTGAAATCTTTTACAATAACTTTATAGTAAAGATCATAATTGTCTGTGGCACAGTCATTTTTGCCATTCCAGCCTTCTTCCACCCAGGATTCAAAATATATTTTTTCATCTTCTATAAAAAGGGCGCTTTCATGACCGGTTATCGGAAAAGAAATTTTTTCGGGATAATAACATACAAAGGAGTCCTCCTGACTGATGATGTGTACCGGATTTCCAATGATGCAAAGATTATACAGGCTCACTTCTTCTGTACTAAGTTCTGTCTCTTTTTCTAAAAGTTTTCCGGGAATATAGCGGTACAGAGAGATTTTCTTTTCGTCATAATCGCCCTGCAGAAAATAGTAAAAACCCTCTGCATAGACAGGATTGCTGTAAATGACATTTCTTTTTTTGCAAACGGTTTGAAAACTTTACCGGACTCAAAATCAAAAAACAGAATGACTGAACCCTGATATCCTCCGGATTTTGACTATTCGATCAGGTTATAAAAGTCATTGGTATCCAGAGATTTCGCTTTAAAAAATAAAAGCCCCTGTTCTGCCTGTGAATTCCAGGCAAAGCAGGGGATATCAATTTGGGGTATTAAATTACTGTTTTTTTCTGTATAATCACTCAAAAAGGACACCTTTTATTGTATAATTATGTTATGGAACAAAACATACGAAAGAAGGTGTCCTGAATGAAAAATTAGCATTGAAGAAACTGCTAACTTATATGAAGAGTGTATATAAAATCCCGCAAAAAATCAAGTGTTTAACGGACGAAAGAAAAAGAAAATCTATTCCATTGTTTAACATTGTCATGCCGGTACTGCTTTTTCTGATGCTGCAGTATGAAAGTTTCCATACCATTTTTTCAGCCCCTGAAAGCATGTCGAAAAGACTGAAAAACTGTCTGAGCCGAAAAAAACACACAGGGGAAACCGAATACTTTTACCGGAGTGTGGTGTGCATGATTATAGGTAAATCGCCACACGTAATTCTGGGGCAGGAAATGTTAAAACCAAGGGATGGTTCTGGGAAAGACGAAGGAGAACTGACAGGCGGAAAAAGGTTGATTGAGCGGCTGAAGAAACGGCATGGACATTTTGCGGATGTGATTGTGGCGGATGCGTTATATCTGAATGCTCCATTTATCAACACTCTGAAGGAAAATGGTCTGGAAGGGGTGATACGCCTGAAAGACGAAAGAAGAATGATTTTTCAGGATGCAGAGCGTCTGTTCAAACAGGATGAGGGAAAAAAGGCATCTTTCTGGAAAGGGAAAAAGAAGATTGAAGTATGGGATCTTTCTGGTTTTAAGATGGAAGGGTGTCCATATAAACTGCGTGTGGTGCGGTATCATGAGCAGTGGGAAGAAAATGGAAAAGAAACAGAGCGTTTCATGTGGCTTGTAACGACTCTGGAAGCGGCAGACTACCGGGTCTTATGGGAAATGATGCACCGCAGGTGGGACATTGAGGAGAATGGTTTCCATCAATTGAAAACGTATTATCACGCAAAGCACTGTTACTGTCGAGATGCGGTTGAAACCATATTTAATCTGATAATCATAGGTTTTAATGTAAGAGAGTTATATTTGTACCGAAGAAGCCGGAACTTTGCAGGAAGTGGTATAAGCCGAAAGAGCATAAACCGGATTTTTTGCGATGATCTGCTAACAGAAAAAGTGAAACAGATTTTATGTGAAAAAGGCGGATAGAAAATCAGCAGAAAAAATATATAGGGAAAAAGCAGGGGGAATTTTGCGCGTATTGACCAGGAACGAAGGGTGACCGCAGATGGAATGCTGATAACTGGATTATTTATAAAAATGCATAGATAAAAAAGTTAAAAGCGAAATCCCTGTGTGACTGGCGGACAGGTTGCATAAAAAGATATGTTTTTGTATAATAAAAGAATGCCGGCAGGTGAATGATATTTGAGTCCGGCATGGAAATTAGTGATAAAAACATATGCCTGACAGGCAAATGGATAAAAATCATGAAAATGAGGATAAACAAGATGCATACACGACATAAAAGAGGATATAAATTTACAGATAAAAAACAGTCAAAAAGAGGAATTGCTGCATGGATACTGTCGGTTATATCATTGGGGGGGCTAATTGCAGTCATTGCCTGTTCTTTTCAGGATGGAGGAAACGGAAGCATGTATCTTGGGAGTGCGGGTGTGTCGTCCATGTTCGTTGGAGTGATCGCATTGTTCAATGCAATTGTAAGCTTAAGAGAGGAAAATTCCTATCGTTTTTTTCCTTATCTTGCGACCGTATGCTCTTTCCTTGCTGTTGGGGTATGGGCTGCACTGTATATAGTTGGATTTTTGCTGTAAATAAAGAGAGAAATTGGTGTGAAAATAAGATTTTTACACGCAGGAATGGAGGATTTATATGACAGATTTTGAAAAACAGATTTCATTTATCATGGAACTGGACAAAATAAAAAAGATTACAAGACAGACCTATTTAAGTGACGGGAGCAGGAAAGAAAACGATGCGGAACATTCCTGGCATCTGGCGCTGATGACTTTTGTGCTTGCCGATTATGCAAATGAACCGATCGATGTATTAAAAACAATGAAAATGGTACTGCTTCACGATGTCATAGAAATCGATGCGGGAGATACTTATGCGTACGATACGGAGGGCAATAAGACAAAGCGGGAGCGTGAATTAAAAGCGGCTGACCGTATCTTTGGTTTGCTGCCGGAGGCACAGCAGAAGGAATACCGCGGTCTGTGGGATGAGTTTGAGGCGATGGAGACACCGGAATCAAAGTTTGCGAATATGTTAGATAAGGTACAGCCATTGTTTTTAAATGATGCATCGGGTGGTATTTCATGGGAGGAACATGGTGTGAAAAAATCTCAGGTATTAAAGAGAGACGAGAGGGTACACGAGGGTTCTGAGCGGATCTGGGAGTATGCAAAATCATTGATTGAAAAAAATGCAAAATATGGAAAACTGATTGATGAGTGATAGAAATTTTTGTGGAGGTTCTGACTTAATGTTATACAAAGAATTATATAAAGAATCCAACGAGCTTGCAAAGGAGCGTTTTGTGCTGGTGCGTGAGCGGGTTGCAGAGATTGAAGAAAAGCCGGAGACAGAAGAAAAATATAAAGAATACTTCAGGCAGACGGCACAGCTGCTGCAGAAACAGGCGGCTGTCTATGATCTATGGGCAGATGATGCGATTCAAAAACAGAGTTTAAAAGAAGCAGAAAGATGTAATCAGGCATTATATAAAGACATTCTTGGTGAGGCATATCAGACAAGTTATGCGAATCCGGATTATGCTGTGGAACAATTAGGAGAAGAGTTCGGACAGCTTCTCTGTGCGTACCTTGCATATATCAGACGTGAGACTGGTGCGGCATTTCGTGGGGATCTGATGCAGCTTACGATCCAGATGGAACTGTTTGTCGAAATTTATAACCGTTTTGAAGCAGGGGAAGAAAAAGATGTCCCGGAGAAATCAGCGGTGCAGCAGGATCTGTACTGGTTTTTCCATGATTACAGTGAGATTTTTTATGAAAAAAGTCTTCGAAGGCTGATTGATCCGGCAGAAGATTTTGAGAATGATATTGTGATGAATGCTGATCTTAACGATCTGCGCTATCTGTACCGCTACGGTGTATATATTGGGGAAAATGAGAAAAAGATGGCAGCATTTTTAAACAGGATGACCGATGAGGAGATCCAGGCGATGGCAGACACCTATACGGAAGGCTATCGGATCGGATTTGAAGTGACAGGCAAAGATCTTGGCAAAAAGCAGACGGTACAGCTCCGTTATCCGATCGGTTTTGAGCGGATGGTCCGTGTGGCAGTGCGCAATTTTGAAAAAATGAATTTAAAGCCGACTATGCTTGCATCTGCAACATCACCAAACAAGCAGTTTGACTATGATCACAGTGAAGACCGTGCACTCTATCTGGATAAAGCGTATGTGGAGCGCTGCTTAGAGGCAAGAAAGAATTATTTTGAGGAAGAAAAAAAATTAGCGGCCGGTCATGCAGGCCCTGCAGTGATCGAAGTGTTCGGGGAGGTACCATTTTCACCGGAAAATAAAGAGCGTGCGGTAAAATATAACGAAAAACAGCAGAAAATCTGTGTCTATGAGATGAACATGGCAGGGCAGATGATTAATGAATATATCAAAGGCGAAGAGCGCAGTTTTACAATTATCGCATATCCGATCCCGGAGATCGGTGACCGTTTTGAGGAGATTTTTGCCGAAACGGTAAAATTAAATACTTTGGATTATAAATTGTACCAGACGATACAGCAGAAGATTATTGATGTATTAGATACGGCGGATCAGGTGCATATTACGGGAAAAGGAAAAAATAAGACAGATCTGTATGTAAATATCTGGAAATTAAAAGATCCGGCAAAGGAGACTGCATTTGAGAACTGCGTGGCAGATGTCAACATTCCGGTCGGAGAGGTATTTACTTCACCGGTATTAGAGAAAACCACGGGAATACTTTTCGTCGGACAGGTCTACTTAAACGGACTCAACTATGAGAATTTAGAAATCCGGTTTAAGGATGGTATGGTAGAGTCCTATACCTGCACCAATTTTAAGGATGAGGCAGAAAATAAAAAATATATCCGTGATAATGTATTAAAACATCATGACACGCTGCCGATGGGAGAGTTTGCGATCGGAACGAATACAACCGCATACCGCATGGCGAGAGATTATCAGATCGCAGATAAACTGCCGATCCTGATTGCCGAGAAGACCGGACCGCATTTTGCAGTGGGTGACACCTGTTACAGTCATGAGGAGGACAATATTTCCTACAATCCGGATGGCAAAGCGATTGTTGCAAGAGAAAACAGCATCTCTGCACAGAGAAAAGAGTCTGTAGAGAAGGCATATCTGAACTGCCATACAGATATCACGATTCCATATGATGAGCTTGACAAGATCACAGTGATAAGAAAAGATGGCAGTACAGAAGATATCATTGCAGATGGCAAATTTGTCTTAGCCGGAACAGAGCAGCTGAATGAGCCGCTTTTATAAAAACAGGATTGTTAAAAATAAGCTGGAGTCCTGCTTCAGAAATAAATAAGATAATATATAAGATAATATATAAGATTGCTTAATAAATAAAATAATAAATATTAATTGGACTTCTAAAAGAATGACGGGTACAATACACATAGGTAACAGTGGAAGTGTGAAACTGTAGGAATCTGGAAGGAGAACGATTATGGCAAAAGTTGGTATTGTAATGGGCAGCGATTCAGATATGCCGGTTATGGCAAAAGCTGCAGATATTTTAGATAAGCTTGGAATTGATTATGAGATGACGATCATCTCCGCGCACAGAGAGCCGGACGTATTTTTTGAATATGCCAAGAGCGCAGAAGCAAAAGGATTTAAGGTGATTATTGCAGGTGCAGGAATGGCAGCGCATTTACCGGGTATGTGTGCAGCAATTTTCCCGATGCCTGTTATTGGTATCCCAATGCATACCACATCCCTTGGCGGAAGAGATTCTTTATACTCGATCGTTCAGATGCCATCCGGTATCCCGGTTGCAACAGTAGCGATCAATGGAGGTGCAAATGCAGGACTGCTTGCAGCAAAGATTCTTGCTACTTCAGATGAGGCTCTGCTCGCAAAATTAAAAGAGTATTCAAAAGAGTTAAAAGAACAGGTTCAGGCAAAAGATGCCAGATTACAGGAAGTTGGTTATAAAAATTACTAAAAAACAACAGATTCAGGAGGAAAAATTAATGGATTACAAGAATTCCGGTGTAGATATCGAAGCAGGCTACAAATCAGTGGAACTGATGAAAAAATATGTACAGGGAACCATGCGGCCAGAGGTTTTAACAGGTCTTGGCGGATTTTCCGGTGCATTTTCCATGGAAAAATTTAAAAACATGGAGAAACCTACCTTAGTGTCCGGAACGGACGGCGTAGGAACAAAATTAAAACTTGCATTTCTTATGGACAAACATGACACGATCGGAATTGACTGTGTTGCAATGTGTGTCAACGATATCGCATGTGCAGGCGGTGAACCTTTATTTTTCCTTGATTATATCGCATGTGGAAAAAACTATCCGGAAAAGATTGCGGCAATTGTAAGCGGTGTCGCAGAGGGATGCAAACAGTCCGATGCAGCCCTGATCGGTGGAGAGACAGCAGAGCATCCGGGACTGATGCCTGAGGACGAATATGATCTTGCCGGATTCGCAGTCGGTGTCGTAGATGAAAAAGATATCATAACAGGTGCAGATGTAAAGACAGGAGATGTACTGATCGGTATGGCATCTTCCGGTGTGCACTCCAACGGTTTTTCACTTGTCAGAAAAATCTTTGAGATGACAAAAGAAAGCCTGGATACCTATTATGATGAGTTAGGAAAAACACTTGGAGAGGCATTGCTTGCTCCTACAAGAATCTATGTAAAAGCGCTGCGCAGCATCAAAGAGGCAGGTGTGCGCATCAAGGCATGCAGCCATATCACAGGCGGTGGTTTCTATGAGAATGTTCCAAGAATGCTGCCGGAGGGAAAACAGGCTGTGATCCGCAAAGACAGTTATGAAGTTCCGTCTATCTTTAAACTGATGGCGAAAAAGGGACAGGTAGAAGAGAAAATGATGTACAATACCTACAATATGGGACTTGGTATGGTACTTGCAGTAGATCCTGCTGATGTGGACAAAACAATGGAAGCAATCAAAGCAGCAGGCGAGACACCATATGTGGTTGGTGAGATCAAAGACGGTGAAAAAGGAGTAACCTTATGCTAAAACTGGCAGTCTTAGTATCCGGTGGAGGAACAAATCTTCAGGCGATCATTGATGCGATCAGCGCAGGGAAAATTACAAATGCGTGCATTTCGGTTGTCATCAGTAATAATGCAAATGCCTATGCCCTGGAGCGTGCGAGGGCACATGGAATCGAAGCACTGTGCATCTCACCGAAAGATTTTGAAAGCAGAGAGGCTTTTAATCAGGCATTCCTTGATAAATTAAATTCCTACAATGTAGATCTTGTTGTGCTGGCGGGATTCCTTGTAGTACTGCCGGAGATGATGATCAAAGAATATACGAACCGTATCGTAAATATCCATCCATCCCTGATCCCATCTTTTTGTGGAAAAGGATTTTATGGTCTGAAAGTACATGAAGGCGTGCTTGCCCGCGGAGTGAAGGTGACGGGCGCAACGGTACATTTTGTTGACGAGGGAACAGACACGGGACCGATTATTTTGCAGAAGGCAGTCGAGGTAGAGCAGGGAGATACACCGGAAGTATTACAGCGCCGTGTGATGGAACAGGCAGAATGGGTGATCCTTCCAAAAGCGATCGACCTGATCGCAAACGGGAAAGTATCTGTGGAAGATGGACATGTGATCATTGCGAAAGAGTAAGAAAGCTATCGGTAGAAAATGGACATACGATCATTACAGAATAGCAGGAAATGAAAGATAGTGTTTAATAACAGAGTAAGGAGCGACGGAGGATGAAAGTATTAGTAGTTGGAAGCGGTGGACGTGAACATGCGATCGTGACAAGTGTGGCAAAGAGCCCGCGTGTCGATAAGATTTACTGCGCTCCGGGAAATGCCGGAATCGCGGCACTTGCAGAGTGCGTGCCGATCGGTGCCATGGAGTTTGATAAACTTGTGGCTTTTGCAAAAGAGCAGGCCATTGATTTTACGATCGTTGGAATGGATGATCCATTGGTCGGCGGAATCGTGGATGTTTTCGAGGCGGAGGGATTAAAGGTATTTGGACCGCGTAAGAACGCAGCTATTTTAGAGGGATCTAAGGCATTCTCAAAAGACCTTATGAAAAAATACCATATTCCTACGGCAGCTTACGAAAACTTTACATCAGCAGAAGAGGCGCTTGCTTATTTAGAGACTGCAAAAATGCCGATCGTATTAAAGGCGGACGGATTAGCACTCGGTAAGGGTGTTTTGATCTGCAACACCTTAGAGGAGGCAAAAGCCGGTGTCAAAGAGATCATGGAGGATAAAAAGTTCGGAACAGCCGGAAATACCATGGTTGTGGAAGAATTTATGACAGGACGTGAGGTGTCTGTATTATCTTTCGTGGATGGAAAGACGATCAAGATCATGTCTTCTGCACAGGATCACAAACGTGCGAAAGACGGCGATCAGGGATTAAATACCGGAGGAATGGGTAACTTTTCTCCAAGTCCGTTCTATACCAAAGAGGTGGATGATTTCTGTCAGAAATACATTTATCAGGCAACCGTGGATGCCATGGCTGCAGAGGGCAGACCGTTTACCGGAGTCATTTTCTTTGGACTGATGCTGACAGAGGATGGACCGAAGGTGCTAGAGTATAATGCAAGATTCGGCGATCCGGAAGCCCAGGTCGTACTTCCGCGTATGAAAAACGACATCATTGATGTAATGGAAGCATGCGTAGATGGCAGATTAGATACCATTGATCTGCAGTTTGAGGATAATGCGGCAGTCTGTGTGGTACTGGCGTCTGACGGATATCCGGTATCCTATGAAAAAGGATTTAAGATCAGTGGTTTTGAAAAGTTTGATGGAAAAGACGACTATTTCTGTTTCCATGCCGGAACGAAATTCGATGAGAATGGCGATATCGTCACAAATGGCGGACGTGTGCTTGGTATCACGGCGACCGGAGCTGATTTGAAGGAGGCGAGAAAGAAAGCCTACGAGGCAACCGAGTGGGTTGACTTTGCCAATAAATATATGCGCCATGATATCGGAAAAGCAATCGATGAGGCAAAATAAGAGCGGCATTTTCTATTTGTTTTTTACTTAACGACAGGGACTTCGGATTTAAAATCCGATGTGCCCTGTTATTTTTGTTTCATGATAATAAAATGTTTAGAGAATATGTATTTTATGATTTTGGGATAGACTTTTGCAGATCATGATGATATATTGTCGGCAATGACCCTGACTGGAAAGGAGATTAAATGGTCAGGAAACGCTTTAAATGATACAGAAACTTGAAAATACACTGTCACCTCCGTATAATAAATAAAGTATGTACAGCACTTAGAATATGTATCGTACATAAAACATGTTCTATGCCAAAAGTAAAATTGATAAAAACGGAGGACACATCAATGACCAGAAAAGAAAAAGCAATCGAATTACACGATAAAGGATTCAACTGTGCCCAGGCAGTTGCCTGTGCATTTGCAGAGGAGACCGGCATACCGGAAGAAATCTTGTTTGCAGCCTGTGAAGGATTCGGACTTGGCATGGGCGGCATGGCAGCAACCTGTGGTGCGGTATCCGGCGCAGTCATGCTTGCGGGATTAAAAAACAGCTGCAAAAATTTAGAGCAGCCGGCAAGTAAGGCAGATACCTATAAACTGACCAGAGAGATCACGAAGACATTTTTAGAGAAAAACGGATCGCTCACCTGTGGAGAATTAAAGGGCACTGAAACCGGAAAAGTACTTAGAAGCTGCCCGGACTGTATCCGTGATGCAGTGGAGATAGCAGAGAGTATTTTAGAACTTTAAAGCAACAGAATGACGTTAAAAAAACATGAAATAATTTACTATTATGTCAAAATACACAACGAAATAAAACGAAAATCAAAGAAAAGTGATGAAATGCACAAATAAAAAGAAGAATTTTTAAGAAAGACAGAAGAATATTGTATGTTTATCCAATCCTCCTGTTGGTATAATGCACTTGTAACAAACAAAGAGTTACAAATACATTAAATCAAATGGGAGGATTTTTCTATGAAAAGAAAGGTAGTTAGTGTAATTTTAGCAACAGCAATGGTAGCATCTATGGTAGCAGGATGTGGCGGAAGCAATAACGCATCCACAAACAATGCCGGAACAACAACCGATGCAGCAGCAAGCGATGCATCAAGTGATACATCGAATGATGCAGCAGCTACAGAGGCAGCCGATGCAGGGGACGCAGCAGCCGATGCAGCAACAGACGCAGATGCAAGTTTAGCAGACAAAAAAGTTGGTGTATGTATTTACCAGTTCTCCGATAACTTCATGACACTGTTCCGTACAGAGCTTGAAAATTATCTGGTAGAAAAAGGATTTTCAAAAGACAATATCACAATTGTTGATGGTGCAAACGATCAGGCTACACAGACAGGTCAGATTGATAACTTTATCACAGAGGGGGTAGATGTCCTTATTATCAACCCGGTTAACTCCTCTTCCGCAGCAACCATCACAGATAAAGTAGTTGCAGCAGGAATCCCGCTGGTATACATCAACCGTGAGCCGGATGAAGAAGAGCAGAAGAGATGGTCAGATAACAACTGGGATGTTACATACGTTGGATGTGATGCACGTCAGTCCGGTACTTTCCAGGGTGAGATGATCAGTGATCTTGGTCTTGATACCGTAGATTTAAATGGAAACGGTAAAATCGACTACGTTATGGTAGAAGGTGATCCGGAGAACGTGGATGCCCAGTATCGTACAGAATATTCTGTAAAAGCTCTTGAGGATGCAGGACTTGAAGTAAACTGCTTATCCGATCAGGTTGGTAACTGGCAGCAGGATCAGGCACAGCAGATCGTAGCGAATGCTCTTGGACAGTATGGCAACGATGTAGAAGTTGTATTCTGTAACAACGATGCAATGGCACTTGGTGCTTTACAGGCAATCCAGAGTGCAGGACGTACCGTAGGTACTGATATTTATCTGGTAGGTGTTGATGCATTATCAGAGGCATTAGAGGATGTTCTTGCAGGAACCATGACAGGTACTGTATTTAACGATCACTTCTCACAGTCCCACAGTGCAGCAGATGCAGCTATCAACTACATCACAGGCGCTGGCAATGATCACTACATCGGATGTGATTATGTAAAAGTAACAAAAGACAATGCACAGGATGTTCTTGACATGGTTAAATAATCTGTAAAAAGAACAGGGTATAAAAGTGGTGCGGGTGCATATGGCACCCGCTGCCACTATTCATAAGAATTATGATCAGACTGCAGAAATGCAGAAATGAATGTATGAAATAAAAACAGGCAGATATATATTCTATGAAAAATGAAGTGTGCTAAATAGCACAGATATGAAATAGGAACATAATTGGCAGAGAAGTAAGCCAAATGATATAAAGGAGGAGAAACATGGCTGAGTATAAACTGGAGCTTAGGGGTGTATGCAAATCTTTCCCCGGTGTCAAAGCACTTGACAATGTACAGTTATCACTCCGTCCGGGAACCGTCCATGCACTGATGGGGGAAAATGGTGCAGGAAAATCAACCCTGATGAAATGTCTGTTTGGTATTTATAAAATGGATGCCGGCGAGATTATTCTGGACGGAGAAAAAGTCGAGATTAATAACCCGGATGAGGCAATGAAAAAAGGAATTGCCATGGTACATCAGGAACTGCAGCCGGTACCGGCAAGAAGCGTTGCAGAAAATATGTACCTGGGAAGATTCCCGACAAAGTGTGGACCATTAAAAGTGATCGATCATAAGAAAATGTATGAGGATACTGCAAAATGGTTAAAAGAAGTAAAAATGGACTTTGATCCGAAAGCACAGCTTGGATCTTTATCCATAGGTCAGATGCAGTCCGTTGAGATTGCAAAGGCAGTTTCCCAACAGGCAAAGGTTATCATCTTTGATGAGCCGACATCATCTCTTTCTGATAATGAAGTAGAAGCATTGTTCCGCATCATGAATGATTTAAGAGACAAAGGTGTGGCAATGGTCTACATTTCACATAAGATGGATGAGATCAAACGAATCGCTGATGATATCACAGTCATGCGGGATGGTACATATGTTGGAACCTGGCCGGCAGCAGAGATGACCACAGATCAGATCATCACAAAGATGGTTGGCCGTGAGCTGACAAATGTATATCCACCGAGAGAAAACAAACCGGGTGATGAAGTGGTTATGGAAGTAAAAAATCTTTGCTCCATCCATGCAAAATCATTCCAGAATGTAAGTTTTCAGCTCCACAAAGGAGAAATCCTTGGATTTGGTGGACTGGTAGGTGCACAGAGAACAGAATTGATGGAAGGAATCTTCGGTATCCGTGGTATTGCATCCGGTGAGATCTATATGCATGGCAAAAAAGTAAAGATCAAACATCCAATCGATGCGATGAATGCCGGAATCGGACTGATCACTGAGGATCGAAGAGGAAACGGTATTTTCGGATGCCTGTCTATCAAAGATAATGTAGGTGTATCTATCTACAATAAATATCTGAATGCAGGATTTGTTTTAAATCACAAAAAGATCAATGAGATCGTAACAAGCAGCATTAAAAAATTAAGTATCAAGACTCCGAGCATGAAAGAACATATTTCCAATCTGTCCGGAGGTAACCAGCAGAAAGTAATCGTTGCAAGATGGTTAGCCAATGACCCGGATGTTCTGATCATGGATGAACCTACCCGTGGTATCGACGTAGGTGCAAAACATGAGATTTATGAGATCATGTGCGACCTGGCAAAACAGGGCAAAGCGATCATTATGATTTCTTCCGAGATGTCAGAGCTTCTTGGAATGTCAGACAGAATTTGTGTTATGTGTAACGGAAAACTGACCGGTGAAGTGAAGGAACCGGAAGATATGACACAGGCAAAAATTATGGAATACGCAACAAGATTCTGATGCGATAGGAGGAGACGAAAATGGGAAAGACAAAACAGCAGAAAGTAAAAGATTTTTTGATTAACAACGGGGTTATTATTGTAATGTTCATTCTGGTAATCTATACTGGTTTGACATCCAATAACTTCTTCACAGGCAACAACTTAATGAATATTCTTATGAATATGAGTTCACGACTTGTCATTGCACTTGGTATTGCAGGATGTGTTATCACCGCAGGATGTGACCTTTCCGCAGGACGTATGATTGGTTTCGGTGCATGTATTTCCGGTATGTTGTTACAGCGTCTGGATTATTCCGGTAAATTCTTCCCGGATATGAAACCATTGAACGTAGTTTTAGTAGCGATCATCGCAATGCTCATCTGTGCAGCATTTGGTACAGTAACCGGTATCTTTATTGCATACTTAAATGTACCGCCTTTCATTGCAACCTTAGCAATGATGGAAATCGTTTATGGTATTGGACTTATCGTTACAAACGCAACACCTCTTGGTGGATATGTTGAGGCATATACCAATGTTGCAAACAAAAAATTTCTCGGAATCAACTACCTGATCTGGATTGCAATTATTGTGGCAGCGATCACATGGTTCATTTTCAACATGACACGTCATGGAAAATATATGTACGCAATCGGTGGTAACCCACAGGCAGCAGAGGTTGCAGGTGTTCCGGTGAAAAAGACATTGATCTTAATCTACATGAAAGCAGCAGCTATGTATGGTCTTGCAGGATTCATGCTCGGCGCAAAAGCAGGTGGTGCATCTGTTCAGACCGGGTATGGTTACGAAATGGAAGCAATCGCAGCATGTACGATCGGTGGTGTATCCGTAACAGGTGGTCGTGGTAAAGTTTCATCCGCTATCATCGGTGTTGCAGTATTCGAGTTATTGAAGGTTGCTCTCCAGTACTTAGGAATGAATGCAAACGCACAGTACATCGCAATCGGTGTTGTAATCTTCGTAGCAATTTCTCTGGATATCAGAAAATATATAGCAAGAAAATAAAACATACGGTATAATTCTTATATCGGACTGTAAAATAACGGCTGGGTGTTACAGACCAGCCGTTATTTTTGCTTAGTAAAACAATGGAGGAAAACAAGGATTATATGACAACAGATCAGATTTTAGAGACAGCAGGGATACCATTACTTTTATTTGTGATTTTGATCTATTATGGAATGCGGTTATGGTTTATGAAAGATATCTCCGCCATCCGAGGAAAGAATAAACCACCGGTAAAAGACGAAGAAAACTATGCAAAATGCGCCGGAAAGCTGATGTTCTTTTTTGCAGTGGCAACACTTGTCATGATGCTTTTATTATTCTGGAACACCTATGTGGCAGTGGCAGAGATCATTATCTGTACGGTGATCCTTGGAATTTTATGGCATAATATGAATGCAAAATATGGAGACTAGCGGAAGAAAATGTGAAAATATGATTTTTTCATGTTGGAATGGAGAATAGAACACGATGAATTTATATTCGGTATTATTGGTGGATGATGAGGAAGAAGTATATTCTGTCATTATGAAAAAGCTTGACTGGGAAGCGATGGGGTTTCGTATTGCCGGGTATGCCAGAAATGGCGTCGAAGCATTAGAGATGGCAGAGGAAATCCAGCCGGATGTTGTGATGACAGACATCAAAATGCCATACATGGACGGACTGACCTTAAGCAAGAAATTAAAAGAACTATATCAGAAAATAAAAATTATTATTTTTTCTGGATTTGATGAATTTGAATATGCAAAAGAGGCAATTAAGATCGAGGCGGAGGAGTACATTTTAAAGCCGATCAATTCCAATGAACTGCGGGAAGTGTTTGAGCGTATCAGGACAAACCTTGACAGAGAGCTTGATGAAAAACGTAATATCGAAAAACTGCGCGCTTATTATATGGAGAGTCTTCCGGTATTGCAGGAAAACTTTTATACATCATTGATTGAGGGAAGAATTCCGGCATCTGAGATTGAAAAATATTTGAAACAATACCAGATACCGTGGAGCGGACCATATTATGTGGCAACTATATTACATATCAGCACGCCGGATCCACAGCTTGAACTCGATCCGTTTTTGCTTGGAATGTCCGTCAAACAGCTTGCTGAGGAACAGTTTGTGGACAAGTGGAGATCGAACACATTCTTTTATCTCGGAGACATCCTTGTGATCACACAGTTAAAAGAAACGGAAGAAATCACGGCATATACCAATGCAATGGATCGGTTTTGCAAGCTGGCGAAACGTGTCTGCGGTGCGAAGGTGACGGCAGGAATCGGTCCGGTCTGTGATGAGATCGCAGAGCTGCCGGCTTCCTATCAGGGGGCGCGCAATGCGGTTTCCTACCGTGTGATCTATGGAAATACAAGAGCCATTAATATTGCGGAGATCGATCCGCAGGGCAGTGCAGAGGAACCGTGGGAAGAGCAGTCGATCGGGAATATTTTAAAAAAGATTAAGACCGGGGATGAGCAGGCGCTGAAAGAAGCAGTCAAAGAAAGCGTGACACAGCTTTCCGGACGTGGAGCATCACTGCAGAAATATCAGATATTTATCACGGAACTTATTGCGGAAATCTTCCGTTTTGGAACATTAAACGGGCTGAATCTGGACGAAATTTTCAGTGGTACGGGAGATATCTACCGGGAAGTTCTTCAGATGGAATCGCCGGAGGCACTGGAAAACTGGCTGCTAAAGACCGGACGTCAGATGCAGGAGATGATCCAGAATGGCAGACAGGACACGACGAAATCATTTGTCACAAAAGCGATCGAGTATGTCAGGGAACACTATGCAGATTCAGGACTCAATGTGGAGAGTGTATGTAAAAATCTTTCGGTCAGCACGGCGTACTTTTCTACCGTGTTTAAAAAGGAGACCGGAAAAACTTTTATCAATTATCTGACAGAGTATCGGATGGAACAGGCGCTTGATCTGCTTTTGAATCAGGATGAAAAAACATATGTGATTGCAGAAAAAGTGGGCTATTCTGATCCGAATTATTTCAGTTACGCATTTAAAAAACAGTTTGGAATGTCACCTTCAAAGTACAAAGCAGAAAAAAGAAAATGAGTTTGTCAAATATCAAAGATAAAATAAGAGAATTAACTGCATATATCAGGAAAATGACAAAACCGCACAGTATTCAGATGACGATATCGATTTCGTTTACGATTCTGTCCATATGTAGTATGGCCTTTCTTGGCGTCACACTTTACCGGCAGTTTTCAAACAGAGCAGAAGCGATGACGATTGAGAGTACGGGGCAGCTTTTAAATCAGACAGCCATCAACCTTGAGGATTATCTCCGAAACATGCGCCGTATTTCTGATACTATGTATTACAGTGTCATCAAGAATAAAGATCTTGCCAGTGATACCATGGATGAAGAAATGAATCTCTTATATGAGGCGAATAAAGATAACCTGATCAGTATTGCCTGTTATACGGGAGAGGGACAGCTTGTGGCAGCAGTACCTGTTGCGAATGAAAAAAGTCAGGTAAATATTGTGAAGCAGCAGTGGTTTACCGATGCGGTCGGTCAGATGGAAAACCTTCATTTTTCGACACCGCATGTGCAGAATCTGTTTGGCGATCCATCTTACCGTTATTACTGGGTCGTATCCTTAAGCCGTGCCGTGGAGCTGACAAGTAATGGAACATCGACGCTGGGAGTACTTTTGGTCGATATGAACTACAACAGTATTGAACAGATCTTAAAAAAAGCGAATGTTGGAAATTCTTCGGAGTATGTTTACCTGATCGACGGAAAGGGTGAGATCATTTATCATCCGAGACAGAAGCTGATCTATACCGATCTTTATCAGGAGAATAATATCGAGGCAGCAGGGTACGAGGATGGAAGCACGGAAGAGATTTTCCAGGGGGAAAAACGCCTTGTTACGGTAAAGACGGTCAGTTATACCGGATGGAAGATCGTCAGTGTTGTGCCAATGAGTTCCTTTGATATGGGAATGACAGGCACAAAATATTTTGTGATCATGCTAGTGACAGTATCTATGCTTGCGGTGATCCTTTTAAATCAGCTTGTGTCTGCAAGTATTGCCATGCCGCTGAAAAAATTAAATAATTCGGTCAAGGAGTGGGAGACCGGAAATATGAACCCGTCTATCTATATCGGCGGATCTATGGAAGTGGAACATTTAGGGTGTACACTCCGTTCCACGGTGGAACAGATCAGGCAGCTGATGCAGGATATTGTGGTCGAGCAGGAAGAAAAAAGAAAAAGTGAACTCGATGCGCTTCAGTCGCAGATCAACCCTCATTTTTTGTATAATACACTTGACTCGATCGTCTGGATGATCGAGGGAGAACGGTATGAGGATGCGGTATTTATGATCACACAGTTAGCGAGTCTTTTCCGTATCAGTTTAAGCAGGGGAAAAACAGTCATCAGTGTGGAAGATGAGCTGAAACATGCCAGAAACTATATGAATATCCAGAAAGTACGCTATAAAAATATTTTTGAGGTACGGTTTGATATAGATCCGGAGATCCTGCAGTGCTGTACGGTAAAACTGGTGGTGCAGCCGCTGCTTGAAAATGCGATTTATTATGGCGTGGAATGTATGGATGGAGACGGAGAAATTGATGTCAATGGATATCGCAGGGAAGATGATATCTATATTGAGGTCAGAGATAACGGACTTGGAATACCGGAAGATGAAGTGGAACAGCTTTTGAAGGAAAATAACCGTGTACACAAACGTGGATCTGGTGTGGGACTTTTGAATGTACATAACCGGATCAGGCTGCGTTTCGGTGAGGAATATGGTCTGGAGATAGAAAGCGAGCCGGATGAGGGAACCACAGTCAGAATCCATTTGCCGTATATCGTCTATACGCCGGAGGAGCAGGAACGGTTAGAGTCAGGGAGAAAACAACTATGAAGCGGACCGGAAAAAATAATTTGATCTATTTAATGGCATTGATTTTAGTGATCATTGCATTTATTGCGTTTGCGACATATGGGATGCTTGATGGCAGCAAGGATGAGGAATGGTATCCGGTATCCGTGATCGTAGAAAACAGCAGCAGTGACAGATTTACATCTTTTCGGGAAGGACTTGAACGAGGAGCGGAAGATTATCATATCCGTTTAAATGTGGTTTCGACAGGCGCATTTTCCGGTATTGAGGAAGAGTACCAGATCATTCACAGGGAGATCGATAATGGAGCAAAGGGCGTGATCGTTGAAATGTGTGACAGCAGCAATTATACGGATGATTCTGCTGTGGAAATCGGTTCGGATAAGATGATTCTGGTGGAAACGGATGTGGAAGCTGAGGGAATGTATGCAGCAATTCTGCCGCAGTCTTATGAGATGGGGGAGGCAGTTGCCGAAGCTGTTATTGCGGATTATGGGGAAAAGCTTGAAGATACGGACATTGGGATTCTTGCCGGTAACTTAAAACAGACTGCCGGACAGCAGTGCCTGAAAGGTTTTATGGACAAAATAGAGTCTGCCGGGGCATCCATTTTATGGAATCTGTCTGATGAAGACAATGTAAATAATACATTTGAATGGTGCCTTGAGAAAAAGAGGGTAGACATCGTGGTATCATTAGATAATGACAGAACGGAACAGGCTGTTGATTATCTGCAGGCGCAGGAACAGACAGAATTTGGACTGTATGGAATTGGCTGCTCAGAAAAAAATGTGTATTATCTGGATAAGGGTGTGATAGGAGCGTTGGTCGTACCGAATGAGTTCAATATCGGATATTTAAGTGCGGCAGCGATCGCGGGTCAGCTGCGCGAGCCGTTATCTTCGGCAAAAACAGAAAAAGTCGGGTTTCTTACGATCACAAAAGATAATCTGTATGACGAGGAAAATCAGAAAATTTTATTTCCTATCGTGCAGTGATATACAAATGGGGGGTAGATGTAAATGTGTGGAGCAGAAAAAGTCCGGCACATGTTGATGGGGGAACAAGTCTTGAAGAAATGGAAAAAAAGTAAAAAAATGACCGTGGCTTTTGGTGGAATTTTAGTCATGAGTGTGGTAATTGGCGGCTGCGGCGGCAGGGAAGATGCCAAAAAGAGCATTAAGATCGGCATATCTGTTTATGATCAGTATGATACATTTGTATCAGAAATGATGAAAGATTTTAATGATTATGCGACAAAAAAAGAAGAAGAGACGGGTGTTGCGATCAATATCGACACTTACAATGCATCGGCAAGCCAGTCGACGCAGAACAGTCAGGTTGAAAACATGATCACGGAGGGATGCGATGTGATCTGTGTCAATCTGGTGGACAGGACGGATCCTACCGCAATCATTGATCTTGCGGAAAAAAACAATATTCCGGTTATTTTTTTCAATCGCGAACTGGTGGAGGAAGATTTAGAGCGCTGGACGAGGCTTTATTATGTCGGAGCGCAGGCATTTGAGTCCGGTATCATGCAGGGAGAGCTTGCAGCGGAAGCATTTCTGACCGATCAGTCACTGGATAAAAACGGAGACGGGATTTTTCAGTATGTGGTGTTGGAGGGCGAAGCCGGTCATCAGGATGCTATCGTCCGCACGGAATATTCGGTCAGCACAATGATCGACAGTGGAGTGGAAGTAGAAAAGCTGGGATATGCGATCGCAAACTGGAATCGTGCACAGGCGCAGACGAAAATGGCACAGCTTATGTCACAGTTTGGTGACAGCATTGAACTGGTCATTGCCAATAATGATGATATGGCGCTAGGTGCGATTGATGCACTCAAAGCGTCCGGTCTTACAAAGGATGAATGGCCGGCGGTCATTGGAATCGATGGGACTGATGTAGGATTAGAGGCGGTCAAGAATAAAGAGATGATCGGAACGGTCTATAATGATAAAGAAGGCCAGGCAGATGCAATGTTAAATCTTGCATATGAGCTTTCCACCGGAAGTGATCTGTCGGATCTGAATCTGATCGATGGAAAATATATCCGTCTGCCTTATGCGAGAGTGACCTGTGATGATGTGGATTCGTATATGGAAGGAGATACAGAGTAAATGCTTTTGAATAATGAAAACGTGGACTATCTTTCGGAATGGCCCGCCCATTATTATGAGATTGAGGATATTAATGAACGTGAACGCATTCTGCAGCTCGCAATTGAACAGAAGTTAGATCCGGCATTGGATGAAAAACGCCTTTTGATTTTAAGAAAGCGCTTTGGAGATCATCCGGCAGAAAAACGTGCGGATCTTTTTCTGCGCGCATGGATGATGATACAGGCAGCCAGTGCAGGTGGTGTATCCTTTTTTCAGAAAAAAAGACAGAAAAAAGAACTTTGTGGATATCTTATGCAGCTCGGTATCCGGACAGATGAGAAACAAAATGTGGAAAAGGATGCTGATGTGGAAGATGTTTGTGGATATATACTTGAGGAAGAGTGGAAAAATTTTGCATATACCTATCTGGCATCCTGTACCGGAAGCAGGGCGTACTGCTCCACATTGTTTGGTATCGTGCCGATCAAAGATGCAGCAGTTGCAGAAAAGATCGCACAGGACATTGATCTTGTGACGAAAGATTACCCGGCAGCATTCGGACTCGAAGAGGCGGTCCGCCCGTTCCGCAGTATTATGGTGGATGCATTCTGCCAGTATATTCCAAATGGGGAATCAGTCTGGAAATCGATGCATGAATAAAAAATGTCTGAACGGCCATCTTTGATGGGAAACACTGGACTTTTTTTTCATATCATAGTATAGTAAAGCATGTTGAACCTTGAAAATTGAATAAAAAGTATATTATTTTTTATGTTCAGATACGCGGTCTTTGCGCCCGTATACCGGACACATAAATGTGACAGCAGATCTGCCGGAAGGATATGCAGTCTGTTGTCTCCTTATTAGCGCCATGCACCTGTGGAAAATGCATAGGAAGGTTCTGTGAACAGACATTGTGATATGTTCAGAAATTACCTGTGTTTCAATCAGCAGGTTAACGAGGAGGAGAGTGATCGAAGATTCGGCGGATGCTCTTCCGTACACTCCCGGTGCGAGATATACCGGCAAATATGCAGGTGACTGCAAAACAAATACGGTATAAGGGAGAAGATAACCTGAAAAATATTTTTGCTGTCAGAAGAGGATCTTCTGACAGTGGAACTGGTCAGGAAAAATGAGTGTACCGGCGGGATTGTGCCGGAAACAGTTGATAGATAGAAAAGAGGAAAATTTATGTGTGGAATTATTGGTTATACAGGTAGTGAAGATGTAAAAGGAGTGTTACTTGATGCGTTAGAGCTTCTTGAGTACCGCGGATATGACAGTGCGGGAATTGCTTTGGCAGATACCGGCCTGAAACAGACGAAAGTTTATAAATGTGCGGGAAGAGTAAAAGATTTAAGAGCCATCTGTGAGTCAGAAAAACTGATCACAGAGTGTGGAATTGGTCATACCAGATGGGCAACACACGGCGGTGTAAATGATACAAACGCACATCCGCACCAGGTTGGAAAAGTGACTCTGGTACACAATGGCATCATTGAAAATTACAGAGAGCTGATCGCCGACTATGAACTGGAAAGTGTTTTAAAATCAGAGACAGACAGTGAGGTTGTGGCTGCACTTTTAAATAAGTTTTATACCGGTGATCCGGATGAAGCCATCAAAAAGACAGTTTCCAAATTAAAAGGAACATTTGCATTAGTGATCTTATTCGAAGATCATCAGGGCGAGATATACTCTGTCAGAAATGTCAGCCCGATCGTCGCAACACTTTGCAAAGAGGGGGCTATGCTTGCATCTGACCTGACAGCACTCTGCCGTTTTACCAACCGCTATTTTGTTGTTCCGGAGTATCATATTTTAAAACTGGCAAAAGATGCCATTGTCTTAAAAGATTTCAATGGCAATCAGGTGGAGCCGGACTATCTTGAAGTAGACTGGGAACTTAATAATGCCGGAAAGAACGGTTATCCGTTTTATATGGAAAAAGAGATCATGGAACAGCCGGATGCGATCGAGCGTACAATCACAAACCGCATCACAAGTGGAATGCCGGACTTTACGGCAGACGGTGTGCCGGATGAGATCTTTACACAGTGTGAGCGTGTCAACATTATCGCATGTGGAACTGCAATGCATGCCGGTCTTGTGGCACAGGCACTGATAAAGTCGATTCTTCATATGCACATCGATGTCGATATGGCATCCGAGTTTATGTATTCGGATCCGGTCATCGATGAGAAATCATTAGTCATCGCAGTTTCACAGTCCGGTGAGACGATCGATACCTTAGAGGCAGTCAAGTATGCAAAAAAACGTGGAGCGAAATGTTTATCCATCATCAACGTAAAAGGATCTTCCATTGCGCGTGAGAGTGATTATGTGCTCTATACCAACGCAGGACCGGAGATCGCCGTTGCAAGTACCAAGGCATACACGACACAGCTTGCTGTATTTTATCTGATCGTGGCAAAAATGGCACAGCTTCGCGGTGTCTTTTCACAGGAAGAGACACAGAGTTTTATCCGTGAGCTGCAGCGCACGCCGGATGTCATGAAAAAAGTGTTAGAGGGACGGCAGGAGATCCATAAACTTGCCAACAAGGTGTTAGAGGCGAAAGATCTGTTTATGATCGGACGTGGACTTGATTACTCTATTTTGTTAGAGGGTTCTCTGAAGTTAAAGGAGGTATCCTACATTCATTCTGAGGCGTATGCGTCCGGCGAATTAAAACACGGACCGATCGCACTCATCACGCAGGATACGCCGGTCGTTGCAGCAGTGACACAGGAAAAATTAATGTCAAAAGAGCTGTCAAATATCAAGGAGGTACGATCAAGAGGTGCGGACATCGTGCTCTTTATCAAGGAAAGTCTTGCAAAAGATATCGACCGTGCATATGATACCTTCCATCTGCCGGATATGCAGGATGAATTTATGGTAATGCCGGCATCCGTGGCACTGCAGTTACTTGCTTATTATGTTTCTTCCGACAAGGGATTTGACGTGGATAAGCCAAGAAACTTGGCGAAGGTAGTGACGGTGGAATAAGAGAAGCAAAATAAAAAGATATGTGGAAAAGTGTCCGGAAAGGGGAAAAAGACCGCGTATCTGAGCATAAAAAAAGATTGGGGGAAGCCGCACAAAGTATTTGGTGTGACTGCCCCCATTTGCATTTAGACCAGTTCCGCGATGCGCGACACTGCCACATAAATTTCAGAAATTTTATACCAGGTACGGTAGTCAATGACGCCGGTGACCGGCAGACCGAAGACACGCTGGAAGACCTCGACAGCCTCTCTTGTGGCAGGTCCGTAGATTCCGTCCGGTGTAACTGTCGGAATCGCCGGATAGGATCTTGAAATCCGTGCAAGTTCCTCCTGGATCTGACGCACTTTTTCGCCGGTCGAACCGATCGTAAGGTCGACTCTCGGCCAGGAAGCCGGGATGCCGGATACTTCTTCTGCCGTGTTGATGTACATGTTGTTTCCATAATAGTAGCGCAGAATTTCGATTGCCTCATAGTTCTGGTCACCCAGGTATTTGCTGCCCCACTGACTCAGCCAGTTGCTGCAGGTCACACGTTCCCCATCGCAGTACTGCGTTAAGATTGGCTGGCTGACGTTTGGCCGGGATAAAAAGTTCTGGAACATTTCATCCACGATGTCGGAGATGCTCTGGAAAATGTTCCTGCCGTAGGTAAATTTCTGGTCGTAGGCGGTGGAGGAGGTGATCGTGAAACTGTAGCCTTTGTTCCGGTACCACTCCGTGTACACCCGGTTTAATGTAAATGACATGATTGCAAGGATATTTGCGCGCAGCGTCGCATCCGGCCAGGTGGAATAGATTTCGCTGGACGCTACATTTTTGATGTAATCCTTGTATCGCACATAATAATCGCGCGCAGTCGTATCGTTTGGCGGACCGTCATGTACCACGACATATTCCGGCACCACGACTCTGCTTAGGACGATCTCCCCGGTCTCGGAGATCGGCTTGATCTCAGACTCTGCGATTTTCGGTGGAAAATCGCCCCAGAGGGTATTGACCGGGATCACGATCGTGTCTACCGGGTTCCCCGGTGCATCCACCTCATCCATTCGTACTTCCTGAAGCGACAGCTGCTTCGAAAACAGTTCAATTCCCGACACAGTAAACGGGCGGAATCCTTCAGCATCGACCTGAATACTATATTGCGAGAACGGCTGCTCTTCGCCTGGCTCCATTGAGAATTCAAGCGGAGGCGCAGGAAGCGTAATTTGTTCGGACATACCGGATGCATCTGTATTCACCTCCTCAACGATACTGTCCGGATCACCGGAATAGGAGATCGCTACACGGGCGTTTGTGATCGGACGGTTACTTCCTCTTGCCGTTACGTGGATCTTTAACTCACCTTGATCGGTATTATTTTGTGTATAGGCAATATCTGACATGAAAAACCTCGTAGATTCATTCATTCTATTATATGATGCAGTCTGTCAAAAGGTGTGTTTAAATTGTTTGTGTGAATTATAAAATAATGGAAGGAAAAATGTGGTTTATGATTTGTCAATTAACGAAAACAGAGGTATAATAATTATAATTGATGTACTGCCACAGGAAAACTATCTGTGGCATTATTTTTTCCGAAAATCAGATATAAGGTAACAGAGATATATGGCAAATTATAAAATGATCTTACAATATGACGGAACACGTTACCGCGGGTGGCAGGTGCTTCCGGCGGAACTTACGATACAGGGAAAGTTACAGGATGTTTTGAGCAAAATGGCAGGATACCAGGTGGAGGTTACCGGTTCCGGCAGAACAGATGCAGGCGTGCATGCAAAAGGACAGACGGCTAATTTTCATCTGAGAGAGGAATGGGATGAGGATAAAATTTTATTTTATCTGAATCAGTACCTTCCGGAAGATATTGCAGTCTGTGAAGTAAAGAGAGTGGATGAGCGTTTCCACAGCAGATATCAGGCAGTGGAAAAGACCTATCTTTACCGGATCCATACAGGAAAAATACCGGAGGTATTCGAGCGCAGATATGTTTATGATTATACGGAACCGCTTGATGTAAACCGCATGAGAAAAGCGGCAGAGTACCTGTGTGGAACACATGATTTTAAATCATTCTGCGGCAATAAAAAAATGAAAAAATCCACGGTTCGGACGATCTCCCGGATACAGATCAAAGAACTGCCGGGAGAGATACAGATCTATTATACCGGAAATGGATTTTTACAGAATATGGTGCGCATTTTAACCGGTACACTGATCGAGATCGGAGATGGAAGAAGAACTCCGGAGGATGTGTCAGAGATCTTAGAGGCAAAAAACAGGGAAAGAGCAGGATACACGGCACCGGCATGCGGGCTGACATTGCTTGAGGTAATATATGGAAAAATGGTTTGTAATAAATAAAGGCGCTGATTTTGCAGGAATTGCAAAACGTTTTGGGATAAGTCCGGTTACGGCAAGGCTGATCCGGAATCGTGAGGTTATGGGGGATGAGGCAATCGCAAGATACTTAAAAGGCGGAATTGGGGAACTTTACGATCCTCATTTACTTTTGGATTCGGACCGGTTGACGGATATATTGGTGCAGAAGATCAGTGAACAGAAAAAGATCAGGGTCATAGGCGACTACGATATTGATGGGGTAATGTCGACTTATATTCTGTACAAAGGAATCACACGCTGCGGTGGCAGTGTGGATTTTCAGATACCGGACCGGATGAAAGATGGTTACGGAATCAACGATCATCTGATTGAGCAGGCAGATGAGGCGGGAATTGATACGATCATTACCTGTGATAATGGAATTGCAGCGATAGGCGAGATCGCGCACGCTAAAAGTCTTGGAATGACAGTTCTTGTCACAGACCATCATGAAATACCATATACGGAGGAGAGGGGAGAACGCCATTATAAAAGAAGTGAGGCGGATGCCATTGTAAATCCAAAGCAGATGGAGTGTACATATCCGTATAAAAATCTCTGCGGTGCTGCAGTTGCCTGGAAAGTGATACAGATCCTCTATGAAAAATGTGACATTGCGGTGGAGGAGTCCTACGATTTTTTGGAAAATGTGGCATTTGCGACGGTCGGGGATGTGATGGATCTGACGGATGAGAACAGAATCCTGGTAAGGGAAGGATTAAAGCGGATCCATACGACCATGAATCCGGGGATGCGCGCATTGATTTTACAGAATAAATTAGAGCCGGAACAGATCAGTTCCTATCATTTCGGATTTGTGTTAGGACCATGCATCAATGCAAGCGGACGATTAGAGACAGCGAAAATTGCCTTAAATCTTTTCCTGCAGGAGGACGTAAAAAAAGCATCGGAGATCGCAGCGGAACTGGTCGATCTGAATGCGCAGCGAAAAGACATGACTGCAGAGGGCGTAGAACTTGCCATGCAGCAGGTGGAAGAGGGAAATACGGGTGAAAAAGTCCTGGTTGTCTATCTGCCGGATGTGCATGAAAGTCTTGCAGGAATCATTGCAGGAAGAATCCGGGAGGCGTGTCATAAACCGACTTTTGTGCTGACAAAGAGTGAGGATGGGGTTAAAGGCTCCGGGCGCTCAATCGAGGCATATTCGATGTATGAGGAACTGTGCAAATGTCAGGAATTATTTACAAAATTTGGCGGTCATCCGATGGCAGCAGGACTTTCCCTGCCGGAAGCAAATGTAGAGATTTTCAGGGAGAAAATAAATGCCTGCTGTGGCTTGACAGAAGAAGATTTTATTCCTAAGATAAAAATAGATATTCCCATGCCCGTCGATTATCCGGACATTCCGCTGGTAAATGAACTGTTGTTGTTAGAACCATTCGGGAAAGCAAATGTAAAACCTCAGTTTGCGGATAAGAATCTTGGAATCGATCGTGCGGTGGTAGTCGGGAAAAATCAGAATGTATTAAAACTGACACTTAAGACTGAACGTGGAAAATCCATATCTGCTGTTTATTTTGGAGATGTGGAGGAATTCCGGGAATATTATGGAAGAAAATATGGGGAAAATGAAGTGCAGCAGGCATTCCTTGGCAGGACAAATGGAATCCGGATGTCTGTGGTATATTATCCCGAGATAAACAGGTATCAGGGAAATGAAAGCATACAGATTGTGATAAAGAATTATCAGTAAATGGAGGACATATATGTTTGGTGGAAAGAAAGAGAAGGCACTGCAGGACGAACTCTATACGATCAAGAAACAGATTGCAGAATACAGTGATGAATTAAAAGAAGATTCTGTGCAGATGACAGCATCCCGTGTCCAGATGGAAGAAAATATAGAAATTCTTGAGGAAAAGTTAGAATGTGTGGGTGAACTGGCAGAAGAGAGCTGCAGAACAGGAAAAGAACTGTACAGTACATTCGTTGAAGTACATAATGCTGTGGAATCTTTTGAGGCAAATCATTCCATTTTTATTGGACAGGTGGCAGAGCAGAATGAAAAGATCAAAGAAGTTTTTGAACAGCACAAGGCGTTAAAAGAACCGTGTGCACAGTTAGAAGAAAGTCTTTACCGTGCTTCGAAAGAGCAGGATGGTCTTGGAAATGTGACAGCTGAACTGGAAGATGATGCAAAAAATATGGGAGTGCTTGCATTGAATGCGGCAATCGAAGCAGCAAGAATGGGAGAGAATGGAGAAAAATTCCTTCATGCTGCGGAGGAGATCAAAAATGTGGCACAGCGGTATGAAGAAAGACTAAAGGCATTATCAGAACAGATCGACGCGATGGAAGAGGCGCAAAAAGAAATCAAAGAACAGACTGCACAGATCAATGAAATGCAGGCGGGTATTACATCGATGGTAATGAAACTGTACAGTGACAGTGCACAGAAACTTTCCATATATGAAAATGGACAGACTTCCTTAAGGGAGCACATGTCCGGCAACGCAGTACCGGCTGCGGATTTTATAAAACAGGCCGGGGAGGATTTCTTAAAACTCGGGGATGAGGCAAAAGTGCAGGTTACAGCACTGCGTGAAGAAATCAATGCAAAAAAATCTGCTGAGGATGAATTGGAAAAGATCTATAATGGATGTAAAGCACTTTTGGATATGGAGTAAGTAATCTGTAATGAAATATCTGCATGCAAAACAGTCAGCGGCATAGTAAAGAGCAGTATAGAAATGAGGGAAGAACTTATATGGCAAAAGAAGAACAGATGACGTATTTATCTGCGAATGGAACGACAAAGATCCATGCGGTAAAATGGATGCCGGAGGATGGAAAGTATAAGGCAATTTTACAGATCACGCACGGCATGATCGAATATATTGAAAGATATCATGAGTTCGCAGAGTACCTGACAGAGCGCGGATTTATGGTTGTTGGCCACGATCATTTAGGGCATGGCGCTTCGGTAAAAGATGAAACAGAGTGGGGATATTTTGCAGAAAATCCGAGTGATACGCTTGTTGCGGATATGCATAGCCTGCGAACAACAGTTCAGGGAGAGAATCCGGGGATACCGTATTTTATGATGGGACACAGCATGGGTTCTTATATGCTGCGAAAATATCTGTGTCTGCATGGTGAAAATTTAAGTGGAGCGGTCATTATGGGAACTGGGTGTGTGCCGGATGGCACCATGAAATTTGGTATGTCGCTGTGTAAATTTTTAGCCTTTTTCCGTGGCTGGAATTACAGAAGTAAACTGGTGCAGAAACTTTCCTACAGCAAGCCATACCACAAATTTGACCTTTATGGAAAAGATTATACCAACAGCTGGCTGACAAAGGATGTGGAGCATGTCAAAAAATATTACAGTGATCCACGCTGCACGTTTCTGTTTACATTAAACGGGTACTATGGGCTGATGGAAGCGGTATATTTTGACAATCAGATGGATAATATAAAAAAAGTGCCGAAAGATCTGCCGGTTTTCATGGTTTCCGGGGCAGATGACCCGGTTGGTGACCTCGGTGAAGGGGTAAAAAAAGTTTATCATATGTACAAAGATGCGGGTGTGGATGATCTGACCTACCGTTTGTATGAGACAGACCGTCATGAGATATTAAATGAGACAGACCGCGATCAGGTTTATGCGGATATCTGTGCATGGATGAGTGTCAGAATTGCACAGATATAAAATATAAGATAGATTTACCTGCATAAAATATAAAGCAGGGATGGACAGTGTTAGTGAGGATTATTATGAGAAACAAAAAAGTAGTTAAAATATTATGTGTGATACTTGCAGCAGCGATGCCTGTTTCCTCCGGTGTGGGTGTGCAGGCAGCACAGGCAGGGGCAGTTGCAGCGACGGCAGATCAGACAGATGATGTGCAGAATGCAGCAGAAACTTCGGCAGAGGATTCTGCGCAGAATGCAGATAGTGACGATCTGGAAGGTTCCATTCAGTATTTGGATGATTCGGCTCAGACAAACAATTCTGATGCACAGCAGGATGGAAATATATCGTCGGATCAGACGCCACAGCAGGATGGAAATGCGACATCAGACCAGGCGTCACAGGATATCAGCGGAACGATTGTGCAAAACGAGGACAGCGATAATGTCACAATCAAGGCAAGTGATAAACCGTACCTTGCGCTTGGAGCAGATCTTAATGATTCTCAAAGAGCGACGATTCTTTCTATTATGGGCATTGATGCGGCAAATCTGTCAAATTATGATGTGGTCTATGTGACAAATGCAGAGGAACACCAGTATTTAGATTCCTATATTTCATCCTCGCAGATTGGAACAAGATCGCTTTCTTCTGTTGTGATCGTACAGAGGGATAAGGGAAGCGGATTAAACATTTCCACAACAAATATTAATTATTGTACCGTTGGTATGTATAAAAATGCGCTGACTACTGCAGGGGTAACAGATGCAGATATTATTGTAGCAGGACCAACTCCAATTTCCGGAACGGCGGCTTTAGTAGGCGTATTAAAAGCATATCAGGAGATGACAGGAAAAGAGATCAGTGATTCGGTAGTTGATACGGCGCTCAATGAACTTGTGCTGACCGGACAGTTAGAAGATTCCCTAAAAGGTGTTTCAGATGCAGAAGTAGAAGAATTTATCGCATATATCAAGGCTCTGATTGCAAAAGATGACCTGACGGATGATGCCGGGATCAACGGTGCAATCGATGAGGCGTGTGAAAAATATGGTGTGACGTTATCGGATGATGAGCGTCAGCAGATCATAGATCTGATCAAGAAGATCAATTCACTCGGAATTGATTTAAACGGACTTGTGGATTATGCGGAGTCTTTGTACAATTCGTTTAAAAACGGAGATGGAAGTTCAAATAGCGGTATAGCAGCGGCTGTCGGTGGATTTTTTAAATCGATCATTTCTTCTGTGGGAGATTTCTTTAAAAAGTTATTTTCATAATAAATATATAACGAAAAGAGGAAGCGTATGTTAGAGAGAAAAAGAAAGTTAGACTGTGCAAATGGACGTGAAAAAGCAGATCTCGTATTGAAAAACGGAAATGTGCTGAATGTCTTTACGGAGGAAGTGTTAAAAGCGGATGTTGCGATCTGCGGGGACACGATCGTAGGCGTAGGTGAATACGAGGGAAAAGAAGAAATCGACTGTACCGGGAAATATCTGGTGCCGGGCTTTATCGATGCGCATATGCATATTGAATCCTGTATGGCAGCACCGGGAGAACTTGCCAAAGTCCTTGCGAAGGCGGGAACAACGACGATCATTGCCGATCCGCACGAGATCGTGAATGTCAGCGGAACAAAAGGAATGGACTATTTCTTAAAATGTGCTGCAAAACTTCTGGTAAACGTATTTTTTATGGTGCCTTCCGCAGTTCCTGCAACGGATGTGGAGACAAACGGCTGTGGTGAATTTCTTGCCTCTGACATGATGAAATATGTGGATAATGCAAGAGTACTTGGACTCGGTGAGACCATGCGTTTTATGGAGTGCTGTGAGGGTGAAAAGAGAATGGCAGACAAGTTAGAGCTGTTTGCCAAGAAACATATTGATGGGCATGCGCCTGGAATCCGAGGAAAAGAAGTGCAGGCATACCGTCTTGCCGGTGTGGAAAACGATCATGAGTGTTCTACCGCTGAGGAAGTGCTCGATAAACTCCGTGCCGGACTGCATATCTATGTGCGCGAGGGAAGTGGTGCAAAGAATTTAGAGACACTGATCAAAACAATGTTAGATGCAGGTGTATGCTTAGACCGCTGTGCTTTCTGTACGGATGACAAGCATGTGGAGGAGATCCGCAAAGAGGGACATATCAGTACCTGCATCCGCAAGGCGATTGCACTTGGCGTGCCGGTTGCAAAAGCCTATAAGATGGGAAGTTATCAGGCGGCAGAGTTTTATGGATTGAAAAATTATGGCGCGATCGGTGCGGGTTACCGTGCAGACATCGTATTTTTAGATGATTTAGAGCAGGTCAGACCGCTTGATGTCATGAAGGACGGACGTATTCTGACAGAGGAAGATTATGCGAAAGATTATTCCGTTCCGGTTCCGGATGAGCTGCTTCATACCGTTCATGTGGGAGAGGTCACCAAAGAGAAAATCAGGCTTTCCTGTGATGGAAAAACGGATGTGATACAGATGAACCCGCACCAGATCGTGACCACGCATCTGGTGGAGGAAGTGCCGACAGAAAACGGATATTTCAAATCGGATGGTGTATACAACAAGATCTGCGTGGTAGAGCGTCATGGAAAGACAGGGGAGATCGGTGTTGCGCCGCTGAAAGGGTTTGGCGTCAAAGGCGGCGCAGTGGCGACTTCCGTTGCACATGATTCCCATAACCTGATCGTTGCGGGCGATAATGATGAGGATATCCTTGCAGCAATCAAAGGTGTGGAAGAAAATCAGGGCGGATATGTTATCGCTTCCGGTGGAAAAGTCGTGGATGTGCTTCCGCTTCCAATCTGCGGTCTGATGAGCGAAAAATCCTGTGATGAGATCACGGAAAAAGTGGCGGACATGTTGGAGGAAGCAAAGAAACTTGGCATTTCCGAGGACATCGATCCATTTATCACGCTTTCCTTTATGGCACTTACGGTAATACCGGAGATCCGTGTGACAGAGCGCGGCGTGTATCTGTTTGGTGCGAAATAGTAAGGCAGTTATAATTTTTTGTATATGAAAAAAGAGATATGATATCGAAAAGTGTACCGACCCCAAAAGTTTAGACCTAAAAATCTAACGATTGGAGGCCGGTATTTTTATTGCTTTATTTGTTTCATATAAATTCAATGAAATCTCAATATCTTGTAATCTTTAGAATTCCTTAATAATATTTTCCATAAAATAAATGTTGACAAATTATATTATACGAAATATAGTATTAATAAGAAAATAATATTAAAACAGATAGAATATTATAAAGAAAAGGAGATGAGCGTATGGTATTTAATACAGGAGCCGCTCTCTTAGACGCGATCGTGTTAGCTGTTGTGTCGAAAGAGGAGGAAGGCACCTATGGCTATAAGATCACACAGGATGTACGAAAAGCCATTGATGTATCAGAGTCCACTTTGTATCCGGTGCTCAGGAGACTGCAGAAAGACGGATGCCTTGAGGTATATGACAGAGAGTGCGGAGGCAGGAACAGGCGTTATTATAAGATCACGGAACCGGGGCAGGATAAGTTAGTTGAATATCGGAGAGAATGGGAAGATTATTCCATGAAAATATCAGCATTATTTTCAGGAGAGGAGCTTTAGAGGTTATGAAAAGAGAAGAATTTTTAAAACAGTTAGAACAGCTTCTGGATGGAATATCAGAAGAAGAAAAAGCGGATGCGCTTACGTTTTACCGCAGTTATTTTGAAGATGCGGGCGAGGAAAATGAGGAATCCGTCATAGCGGAGCTTGAATCACCGGAGAAGGTTGCCCAGAGCATCAAAAAGAATCTTGGCATGGAAAAAGAGAATGGATCTTATGGCATGCCGGCGGATCAAAATCCGGAGTGGAATAAGAACGATGATGATATGTTTGTGAAAAGCGAAGAGGCTCCAAAAGAAAAGAAAGGTGGATGGAGTGCAGCGGCAATCGTAGTGGTAGTTCTTACATCACCGTTCTGGCTGACATTGCTTTTAGTCGTGGCATCACTTCTTCTTGCGGTTGTTGCGATATTGTTTGGCATTGCGGTTGCAGTGGTTGCAGTGATGGCATCACTTGTGTTTGCAGGTTTCCTTTTGATTGGTTTTGGATTCAGCACTTTATTTACCGGTGGAGTGGCTGTCGGGCTTGGACTGACCGGAGCAGGACTTTTGGTATTGGGACTCGGAATCCTTGCAGTACTTCTGGTCGTGTGGGTGTCTGGCGTATTCCTTCCATGGGCAGTCAGGGGAATCATCGGTTTGTGTAAAAAACCGTTTGAAAAGAAGAAAGAAAGTGGGGTGGCAGCATGAAAAAATTTACAAAAATTATGTTAATCATTGCAGTGTCATTGCTTGGTGCAGGACTGATCTTCTGCGGTGTCAGTACTGCGATGGGGGCTTCTGTATGGCGTATGGCAAAGAATGGAGAACTCCGGTATGGAAACTGGCATATTGGTCCGGTGGGACTTTATTATAGCAGTGCTGATGGAGATGACGAAGAAGAAGATGATATGGATGATTTTGATGAAGATGACGATGATAGCGATGACGATGATAGTGATGACGATGATAGTGATGACGATGATGCGATAACAGATATCAGTGATATGGAGTTTTCTACTGAGGTACCTGCAGGTGGAGCAGACAGCAGCTTTGATGTCTCTTCCATTCGAAATATCAAGCTGGATATTGACGCAGCAGAAATTACAGTCAAAGAACCGGATGACAGTACGAAGATCCGCGCTGTATTAAAACACGGTAAGGAGAAATATTATTCCTGCAGATTAGATGGTGATACATTAAAAATTAAATACGATGCAAAAAAACACTATTATAAAAGATCGCCGCAGATCATTCTGTATCTGCCCAAGGGAAGTTCTTTTGATGAGCTGAATTTTGATATCGGTGCTGCAGACATGAGCTGGAAAGATTTTGACAGCACTTGTAACAGACTGATCGTGGATGTCGGTGCTGGTAATTTTGAAGCAGAGCAGTTTCAGGTATACGGAAAGATGGATGTATCCGTAGGCGTTGGAAATGTGGAGATTACAGACGGTGTAGTTTATGGTGATGTTGCGTTAGACTGTGGGGTTGGCAATTTTTCCATGGAGGGAAGTGTTGAGGGGAACCTGAAAGCAGACTGCGGCATGGGAAGCATGACACTCGATTTAAACGGCGAGGAAAAAGAGTATAACTACAAACTTTCCTGCGGACTTGGTTCGATTGATGTGGATGGTGAAACTTACTCAAACATCAGCGGAGATAAAGAAGTCAAAAATGAAGGGGCAGAGAAAAATATGGAACTTGACTGTGGCATGGGAAGTATTGAAGTGGATTTTGAGTAGACTAAGATCCTGTGTCAGTTGACAATTAAGGTGCAAATCATTATGATAAAAATGACGTCGGCGTACAATCGTTGTACATCGGCGTCGTTTTTGTAGTGTTTCTCAGACCAAAGAAAAACAAAACAATGCAAAAATGGGGGATCTATGAATAAAACAATCAGAATCGTACTTTATGTACTTTCCATACTGACTGTGGCGGGCGTGATCGCAGCGGCAATTTTAACCGGCGGCCAGGCAAAACCGGCGTCTGCGCCGGGGGCGACGGCAGAAGAGGAGCAGGCGGATATGTCTGATGCGCAAACCACTCTGGATGGAGCAGCCACAGCGGATGGAAGTGGAATATCGACGGATGGTGCAGAAACGGCAGGTGAAGACGGAAGCATATCAGAGAATGCAGCCACAGCAGGTGAAAATGGAAGCATATCAGATGATGCAGCCACAGCAGGCGAAACTGCGAATCAATCAGATGATACAACCACAGCAGCTGGAACTGGGAGTGCATCAGATGAAACAGCAAACAAGGATAATCAAAAAGACTCCGGCGATACAACCATCATCCTGACCGGTGATGTTCTTTTTGCAAATGCTTTCAAGGCAGCCTACGATGCCGGCGGGATCGAGCGTGTCGTCTCACCGGAACTGTTAGAACAGTTAAAGGCAGCCGATATCCTGATGGTAAACAATGAGTTTCCATTCAGTGACCGCGGGGAACCGATGGCAGATAAGCAGTTCACATTCCGGTGCAGTCCTTCCTATGTAAAGGCATTAAATGAAATGGGTGTGGATATTGTATCACTTGCAAACAACCACACGTTAGACTATGGAAGAGCGGCGCTGTCAGACACTTTCAGTGCATTAGACGGAGCAGGAATCCTGTACGGTGGTGCCGGAGATTCGGTGCAGCGTGCAAAAGAAGTGCAGATTATGGAAGTAAATGGAAAAAAATATGGATTTATCGCTGTATCGCGCGTGGTACCGTCTGCTGATTGGAAGATCGAGAGTGCTGCGCCGGGAATGTTTACCTGTTATGATGCCACAGCACTGATCGAAGTGATCAAAGAAGCAAAACAGACCTGTGATTTTGTGACGGTATTTCCACACTGGGGGACAGAGTACAGCGAACAGCCGAATGCCGTGCAGCGTGAACTGGCAAAACAGTGCATGGATGCAGGTGCAGATCTGGTTGTCGGAGCGCACACACATTGTCTGGAAGGAATCGAATATATTGACGGAAAACCCGTGTTTTACAGTCTGGGTAATTTTATTTTCGGACAGAATATTGACAGATCCGCAGCCGTGAAAGTTACTGTGACAGAAGATGGAACAGTTTCTTATGCGCTGATTCCGGTCTATGCATCGGACGGGCAGACAAAACAGATGGATGCGAATGCGGCACCGGGGCTGTTTTCTTATATGGAGAGTATCTCGGACAATGCATCAGTAGATGAAGCGGGAAATATCAGTGAAAAGTAGTATAGGAGGAATAGTATGAAAAACAAAATTTTGGGATTGCCAAAGGCGGCTGTGATTGTCATTGGCATTGTAATTACGGCGCTTTTTCTGGTGCTGATGAACCTGGTTGGAGGAGTAGTGGCACATCTGACATCCATTACAGACAGTTACACGTTACAGCTGATCGCCGAGATCGGTGTAGCAATCTATGCAATCGGTATGCTGTTTCTTATGGGATATCAGCAGTCGCTTAAGAAAACCGGTGTGGGATTTTTAAGAGGATTTTATATCGGTGGTTTTATGGTTGGCTACTGCGTGTATGTGGCAGTTGCACAGTTATTTTTGCAGAGTGTTTCCGGTTCGGACGGAGTGCGCTCTGCCGGTGGGATCATGATTTACATACTGACCATGTTTTTGGTCGGCATGAACGAGGAAGTGATCATGCGTGGAATCGTGTTAAACCTTTTTGCGGACCGTTTTTCAAACACAAGACGGGGAGTGCTTGCAGCCATTATTTTATCCAGCGTGATCTTTGGCGCTGCACATATCCCGAATGTACTTTCCGGTGTGCCATTATCCAGCGCATTGATCCAGGCACTGCAGGCAACATTGCTCGGTGTGCTGTTTGCAGCAATCTATCTGCGCAGCGGAAATTTATGGATTTGTATCATTATTCATGCACTTGTTGATTTTGGCGGATTAATGGCGAGTGGCATCTTTGGAAATGGTGATATGACGGACATGATCGGCAGCCTTTCTGTGTTAAATCTTGTAGTGACAGTTCCGCTGTTTTTGGTTCCATGTATCGTATTACTGCGGAGAAGCAAGTTAGACGAGATTGTGGAAATGAGAGAAGGTGAGATTATCATCCCGTCAGAGCGTGAGGGAGAAAATATTGCGACGGTATCATTAGTTCTTGGAATCCTTGGCATTGTGACAGGGTTTGTGGGATATGGAGCAGGATTTGGTCTGGTCGGTCTGCTGGGTTCTATCTGTTCGAAAAAAATAAAACCACAGCAGAACGGTACGGCAACCGCTGCATTGGTCACTTCAATCATCGGATTGGTGATCGCAGCATTGGTGATCGTTGCGATGCTGTTTCTCATGCCGGTTCTGGGTGATGTCAGTACACTCGAATCCATTATGAATCAGTGATCCTGACCGGAAGCAGAGTGCTGCCTGCGGTACTGATGCGGGGAAACACCATATTTTTCTTTAAATGACCGGATCAGGTGACTGCAGTCGGCGTATCCCGTCTCCTGACTGATATAATTTAAGTCAAAATTTGTAAAAAGAAGCATATCTTCTACTTTGCACAGCCGGATAAATTCAATATATTTTTTACAGGACTGCCCGTAGATTTCACGGAAATTTTTGGCGAAATGTGAATAACTCATATGACAGAGTGCGGCAATATCTTCTACGCGGATATTTTCACAGGCATGGCGGTCAATATATTCCGTGATGGTATAGATCGTGTTTTCTTTTGTGAGTGAAGAAAAATAACAGTCAGTATCGAACCCGTCATCGCGCCAGATGCGAAGCAGCCAGGTCAGAAGTTCTTTGACCTTTGACTGCAGGATCATCTGATACCCATACTGCATATTTTGCATTTCGCGGACACAGTCGTCAAATAAAGACTGTACCGGAAGAGAGTGGAGTATCTCCTCCGGGAAATAAATATCAGCCTGCTCGTTATTTATGGCATTGTTAAACAGTGCACTGTAATTCCAGCTTCCACCGGTAAGTGAAGCGGAAGAATCCAGCTGGCTTAGGTCAAATTTTAAAACATAATACTGCAGAGGGGCATCGGACACTGCATGGACAGAATGAACGACGGAGGGGAGAAAGACGATCAGGTCACCTTCGTTTACAATATAACTTTGTTCATTCTGATACATCAGGGCGGTGCCCCTTGTCACATACAGGATTTCCATAAAATAATGCCAGTGTGGCTGCACGGGCAGCCATTCTTTCTTCATATCTAAAAAGAAACATTCGTAAGGTTTGTTCAGTTTGTCGGTATATTCAAATAAAGATTTCATATGCGGCTCCATAAAAATAGATTTATGCAATTTTTAACTTGAAAAATTATAGCAGATATATATGACGAATGCTATATTAATGGCAGAATCAGTAAAATAAATGTTATATTTTTAAGAGTGCATTGAGAAAAGGGAGGAAAAAAATATGGAATATATCTGTGGGGTGACTTTTGCACCGTTTGCGTGTGCCGGGGCTTTTTTTAAACCGGGGGCAAAGGAGAGCCTTGCTATGATGAAGGAGAGAACCGGCGCAAATTTCGTGATATTTGTGCCTGGAGGGTTACAGGAGACACCGCAGTCGGAGGAGATCTGCTTCACATCAAAGGCGACGATGGAAGATGACGAGCTGATCGCTATGATTGAATATGCAAAGGAAATAGGGCTTCGTGTGGCATTAAAACCGACCGTAAACTGTAAAAACGGGACCTGGCGGGCGCATATTAATTTTTTTGATGAAGATGTTCCATGCGAACCAAAATGGGGGAACTGGTTTACATCTTATACGGCATTTCAGCTTCATTATGCAAAGATCGCAGAGCAGTATGGCTGTGAAATGTTTATTGCCGGCTGCGAGATGGTGATGAGTGAGCATCGTGAAACGGAATGGCGCAGACTGCTTTCGGATATCAGGCAGGTTTATCACGGACTTCTTTCTTATAATACGGATAAGTATCAGGAGCACCGGGTAAACTGGTGGGATGCTGTGGATGTGATATCATCAAGCGGTTATTATCCTTATGGTGACTGGGAAAATCAGCTGGATCGTATTGAAACCGTGGTAAACAGATTTCAAAAACCGTTTTTCTTTGCGGAAACAGGATGTATGTCGGTAAAAGGTTCCAAAGAGGTGCCAAATGACTGGTGTGTAAGAGGTGATGCGGATCCAAAGGGTCAGGCAGAATGGTACGAAGATATGTTTACGGCGTGCAGTAAAAGAGACTGGGTAGGAGGTATGGCGCTCTGGTCCTGGGATGCAAAGCTTTATCAGGAGCGGAGTGCAAAGACCCGTATGGACTATGAAATTTATGCAAAGCCCGCAGAAAAAGTCGTAAAAAAATATTATGATATTTTTAATAAATGATGTTGATGTCAAAAGCTGATTTTTAAATAAAAATAGTCAAAAGGTTAAAATTAGTTTACAATAACTTAAAAAAAGGTTATAATCCAAAATATAATAAAAAATGAATCGCAGAAAAGTAAAGGAGAAGAAGAATGAGCAATTACATGGAAACATACAAACAGTGGTGCACAGATCCATATTTTGATGCAGATACAAAGGCTGAGTTAAAGAAGATCGAGGGGGATCAGGCAGAGATCGAGGATCGTTTTTACAGACAGTTAGAATTTGGTACCGGTGGTTTAAGAGGCGTGATCGGAGCCGGAACCAACCGTATGAATATTTATACCGTACGTCAGGCAACACAGGGACTTGCAAATTACATTATTTCCCAGAATGGACAGGAAAAGGGTGTTGCGATCGCACATGACTCCAGAATTATGTCCCCGGAATTTACCGAGGAGGCAGCACTCTGCTTAAATGCAAACGGCATTAAGGCATATGTATTTGACAGCCTTCGTCCGACACCGGAGTTATCTTTTGCAGTCCGCGAGCTAGGATGTATTTCCGGTATTGTAATTACAGCAAGCCATAACCCGAGAGAATACAACGGATACAAAGTATACTGGGAAGATGGTGCACAGATCACACCGCCTCACGACAAAAATATTTTAGCGGAAGTTGCAAAAGTAACTTCCTTCGATCAGGTAAAGACCATGGCAAAAGAAGAGGCAGTTGCAGCAGGCCTTTACAATGTGATCGGTAAAGAGATCGATGACCGTTATATGGAAGAACTGAAAAAACAGTCCATTCATCCGGAGATCATCAAAGAGATGGCAAAAGATATCAAGATCGTATACACACCGCTTCACGGAACTGGAAATCTTCCGGTGCGCCGCGTGTTAAAAGAGCTTGGTTTTGAACATGTATATGTAGTGCCGGAGCAGGAAAAACCGGATGGTAATTTCCCGACCGTTGCATACCCGAACCCGGAGTCACCAAAAGCATTTGAACTTGCATTAAAACTTGCAAAAGAAGTGGATGCGGACATCGTTCTTGCAACTGACCCGGATGCAGACCGTCTTGGCGTATACTGCAAAGATACGAAGAGTGGCGAGTATGTGACATTTACCGGAAATATGTCAGGTATGCTGATCGCGGAATACATTTTAAGAGAAAAAACAGCAATGGGAACTATGCCGAAGAATCCTGCACTGGTTGAGACAATCGTTACAACCGATATGGCAAAAGCGATCGCAAAAGCTTACGGTGTAAAACTGATCGAAGTTTTAACCGGATTTAAATATATCGGAGAGCAGATCAAATTTTTCGAGCAGCAGAATACTTACGATTATGTGTTTGGTTTAGAGGAAAGCTACGGATGCCTTGCAGGTACTTACGCAAGGGATAAGGATGCCTGTGTTGCAGTCATGATGTTATGTGAGGTTGCTTCCTGGTGCAAGAAGAACAACATGACCTTATGGGATGAGATGCTTGCCATGTATGAGAAATACGGCTATTACAGAGAGGGACTTGAGACGAAGACCCTAAAGGGAATCGACGGAGCTGCACAGATCCAGGAGTTGATGAGCAATTCCAGAAAAAATCCTCCGAAAAAACTTGGCGGATTTGACGTGCTTGCAGTGCGCGACTATAAAGAAGATACCAGAAAAGATACTGTGACCGGAGAAGTGACAAAGACAGGTCTGCCGGAATCTAACGTACTTTACTATGAACTTTCTGATAACGCATGGTGCTGTATGCGTCCGTCCGGAACAGAGCCGAAGATCAAATATTACTTTGGCGTAAAAGGCAGTTCATTAGAGGATGCAGAAAAGAAACTTGCCGTGTTAAAAGAAGACTTGCTGAAATAACAGGAGGAAATACAGCATGGCAATCACATACTTTGAAAAAGAACGCATTTTCAAGCTGGATACACCAGACTCCAGTTATGTGATCGGTATCGTGGATAAAGAAAACTTTGTCGGTCATGTTTATTATGGTAAGAAATTAAGAGATGCAAACATCGCGTACCTGCTCCGTACAGGGGAAGGGCCGTTTGTACCTTCGGAAAATAACAGGGAGCGTGTTTCTTTTTACGATACATTTCCGATGGAGTATGCCGGAAACGGACTCGGAGATTACAGAAGAAGCAGTATCTCGGTAAGAACGGCAGGCGGACACACCGCAGTGTCACTGTTTTATGTTTCACATAAAATCTATGCAGGAAAACCGGGACTTGCCGGTCTCCCTGCAACATTTGGGGACGAGAATGCCTGCGAGACATTAGAGATTCTCTGTGAGGATCCGGTACTTGGATTGAAAGTAACATTGCTCTATACGGCATTTTCGGATGTGGATGTCATCACAAGAAGCGTGCGGATCGAAAATGACGGCGAGATGTTATATCTGACAAAGGCACTGTCCTTCTCCATGGATATGGATAACCGTGATTTTACACTGCTTACGATGCACGGTTCCTGGGCGAGAGAGCGTATGTTAGAACACCGCAAAGTAAAAAAAGGATTTATGGGTGTGGAATCCGTAAGAGGTGAGTCCTCCCATCAGGAGCATCCGTTTATGGCACTTGCGGCAGGAAATGCCGACCAGTCACAGGGCGAAGTGTATGGCATGCATTTTGTATACTCCGGCAACTTTATTGGACAGGTCGAGTTGGGACAGTTTGATACCGTCCGTGTCGGCATGGGAATCCATCCGGAGAACTTCTGCTGGAAGTTAGAAAAAGGTGAGAGTTTCCAGACACCGGAAGTTGTGCTGGTTTACAGTGACACCGGATATGACGGCATGACACACCAGTTCCATGAACTTTACCGGAACCACCTGATCCGCAGTGAATATAAGGATAAGAAACGTCCGATTCTGATCAACAACTGGGAAGCAACTTATTTTGATTTTAACACGGAAAAATTACTTTCCATTGCAAAAAAAGCATCCGAGCTTGGGATCGAAATGTTAGTCATGGATGATGGCTGGTTTGGACACCGCAATGACGATTCCACGAGCTTAGGCGACTGGTACGTCAACGAAGAAAAGTTAAACGGCGGCTTAAAACATCTGGTAGATGAAGTAAATAAGCTTGGCTTAAAATTTGGTATCTGGTTTGAGCCGGAAATGATCTCACCGGATTCAAAACTTTACGAGGCACATCCGGACTGGGCGATCCAGATCCCGGGAAGGGTTGGTTCTCTTTGCAGAAACCAGTATGTGCTTGATCTTACCAGAAAAGAAGTGCGCGATTATGCATATGGGTGTGTGGCATCCATTTTGCGCAGTGCCAATATCGAGTATGTCAAATGGGATATGAACCGTCAGCTATCTGATATCGGAAGTTATGGACTTCCTGCAGACCGACAGGGTGAACTTTATCACCGTTATGTGCTGGCAGTGTATGAGATGCAGGAGCGTCTGGTAACAGAGTTCCCACATCTTTTACTGGAAAACTGTTCCGGCGGTGGGGCACGTTTTGATCCGGGTATGCTTTATTACAGTCCACAGATCTGGTGCTCGGATGATACGGATGCAGTAGAACGCTTAAAGATTCAGGAAAGTACGGCGATGATCTATCCGTTATCGACGATGGGAGCGCACGTTTCAGACTGTCCGAATCATACGGTGGGACGTGTTACACCGTTTGAGACAAGAGGTCATGTAGCGCTTGCAGGAACTTTCGGTTATGAGCTGGATATCACAAAGATTCCGGAAGAAGACAGACAGATGATCCCGAAACAGGTTGCCATGTATCATAAATACAATGATCTGGTAAGAAGCGGCGATTATTACAGGATCGCCTCCTATCAGGAAAATCATTATTTTGACTGTTACGAGGTGGTTTCAAAAGATAAATCAGAAGCACTGGTTACATTTGTGCAGGTGATCAACCGTCCGAATTATAAGAGCAGAAGAATCACATTAAAAGGACTCGATCCGCAGAAGAATTACTGTCTGGAAGGCGAAGATACTGTATATGCGGGAGATACGTTAATGTATGCAGGTATTTTGATCCAGAATCCGTGGGGAGACTTCCAGTCAAAACTTTTACATTTTGTGGAAAAGAAATAAATAATAGAAATTAAATAAGAAGGGGACGGTTATGGCAAAAGCAGTAAAGCTGGCAGATATTGCAGAGCAGCTCGGAGTCAGTACGGTCACGGTCTCAAAAGCACTTTCCGGTCAAAAAGGTGTCAGCGAGGCTATGCGGGAAAAAATTAAACAACTGGCAGATGAACTGGGATACAAACAGCCATCTGCCGCAAAAAAAGAAAAGTCGGCAAAAAGTTATAATATCGGAGTTTTAGTATCAGAAAAATATCTTGGAGAGTATGCATCCTTTTACTGGAGAATGTACCAGAGTGTTGCAACAAGGGCCGTTCAGAAAGAATGTTTCACGATGCTTGAGGTTGTTTCATTAGAAGATGAAGCCGAGGCGAATCTGCCTAAAATCGTGCTGGAACGTAAAGTAGATGGTCTGATAGTGATCGGGCGGTTAAAGACAGCATATCTGGGTGCGTTGAGACAGAATACACAGATTCCGATCGTGTATCTTGACTTTTATGATGAGCATCAGATGAGTGATGCAGTAATTTCAAACAGTTATTATGGTACTTACATGCTGACAAATTATCTGATCGAGCATGGTCATGAAAAAATTGCGTATGTCGGAACACTGTTGTTTACGGCAAGTATTACAGACCGTTATTTCGGTTACCGGAAATCCATGTTAGAACATGGTATTGAAGTGCCACAGGAGTGGATCATATCGGATCGTGATATGGAATGTGGTGTGGTAAAGGTTGATATTCATCCGGATCAGATGAAAGATATGCCGACGGCATTTGTGTGCAACTCCGATCTCACGGCAAGCATGGTCATCAATCAGTTAGAAGAGCAGGGGTATCGCGTTCCGGAAGATTTTTCAGTGGTTGGATTTGATAACTATCTTTTTCCGGGACTGTGTGATGTCGAGATCACAACTTATGAGGTGGATATCCGTGAAATGGCAAATAAAGCAATACATGTGCTGTTAAAGAAAGTCAGCGGGGAACGTTATAAACAGGGAATTACCATTGTTGAGGGAAGGCTGGTGGAAAAAGCCAGCGTGCAGCAGGTTGTAAAATAAGAGAAAGCGGTAAGTTGTGAAAGGCTTGCCGCTTTCTCTTTTTTTCGTTTCATGGACTACACACCAAATTTTGGTTTGTTGGGGAAATGAGTCGCCCGTCCAAATGGTGTGTTGTGGGTCTGTGATCGGCATCTTGCACAAAGCCAGATTAATTTTGTTCCGTTGTACGAAAATAAGAAAAGCTAGGTCTGCCTGATTCAGTTTGTGGTGGAGTGACGTGACCGGCAACAACGAGTCATCCATGACTCGATGCTGCCTTGTTCTGCCATCCGTGGCAGAACATCACTGTGTACCTATAGACACACTAAGATTTTCTAATTTTCTCCCAAAGTCACAAAATTAGCTTCGGCTTTGCGCAAGATGCCAGCCTCCAGGTTATGAACACCATTTGGGTGGGCGGTTCATCTCAAAACTGGGGGCGCGGGTGTGAATTTTTGATATTCGCACGAATGGAAATATGCTTAAAATCCTAATGTGCTGTATCATTAATATTCAGCCTGATGACTTTCCAAAATTTTCAGCTGCTGCATTGTATTACATGAAATTTTTCGTAAATTGCCAGATTAATAACGCAGAATATTTTTTCAAATGTGTATGGCAATAAACATAGGCATAATGGGATATATTGAGGTTTTCCAGTATTATCAAACCAATAATAATCTATTAAATATAGTTATTTGGAAATCTTTTTTAATCAGATTCAGACACAAAACACTAAAAATTTACGCACCCCCAAGGTTGTAAAATGAGTTCCCCGACGAAGAGTGGTTCACAACCTTGCGGCTGGCAAATCGCATCAAGCCGAGACTCGTTTTGTGACTTTGGAAGGAAATTAGAAACTCTTAGGATGCCTGTTCGCAACATAGTGTTGTGCTGCCATGGACGGCAGCACAAGTCCTAATGTGCCCGGATGGCGCATTTAGGACGTACACGTCACTCCGCCCCAACCTGAATCAGGCATGCTTAGAGTTTCTTATTTTCGGACAACGGAAACAAAACAGTCCCGGCTTGATGCAATTTGCCAATCGTAACCCCCCAGAACCACCCTACACAAGGAAACTCATGTCACCCGCAAACCAATATTTATCAGATAACGCGTTCTATAAAGCAAAAAAGGAACCACAAAACCGTTCTCAGGTTTGCAGTCCCCCTTAGGAAGAATTCGTAATTCAATTTTTTAGATACACAACATCTACAAGATGCATGGCATCTTACAGATGCCAGATATCCTCATTGTACTGTGCAATCGTACGGTCTGATGAGAAGAATCCTGCCTTGCTGATGTTGACAAGCATCTTCTTAGCCCATGCCATACGGTCTTCGTAATCTGCGTAGATACGTTCTTTGGTTGCAACGTACTCCTCGAAATCCGGGAGAGTCATGAACCAGTCTTTGTTTAACAGCTCGTTGTAAAGACGCTCTAAGTTCTCTGTACATCCAACTGCTTTCATCTGGTCGCTTACGATAAAGTCGATCGCACGTTTGATGTTTGCATCATTCTCGTAGTAGCTTCTGGAAACGTAATCTGCTTTCTCGTAGTGTTTGATAACTTCCTCAGAAGACTCACCGAAGATATAAATGTTATCATCGCCAACGAACTGATGCATCTCCACATTTGCTCCGTCCATGGTTCCGATTGCAACGGCACCGTTTAACATGAATTTCATGTTGGATGTTCCACTTGCCTCTTTGGAAGCTAAGGAGATCTGCTCATGGATATCTGCTGCCGGGATCAGTTTCTCAGCTAATGTTACGTTGTAGTTTTCTACCATTACTACTTTTAAGTATGGTGCGACTTCCGGATCATTTGCGATCAGTTCCTGTAAGCAGAGGATCAGATGAATGATGTCCTTTGCAATGATATATGCCGGAGCAGCTTTTGCACCAAAAATAACGGTGATCGGACGTGCCGGTTTCTTTCCTGCTTTGATCTCGAAATATTTGTGGATCACATAGAGAGCATTCATCTGCTGTCTCTTGTACTCGTGTAATCTCTTGATCTGGATATCGTAGATGGAGTTGTCATCTAACTCGATGCCCTGTGTTTTTGCAAGATAATTCTTTAACTCTGTCTTTCTTGTACCTTTTACTGCAAGAAGTTTCTTTAATACTTCCTCATCATTTACATATGCGCCGAGTTTCTCTAACTCTTCTGCATTTTTCTTAAATCCAGGTCCGATTAAGGATGTGATAAATTCGGTCATCTCCGGATCACAGTGTAATAACCAGCGGCGGAATGTGATACCGTTTGTCTTATTATTAAACTTCTCCGGATAAATCCTGTAGAAGTTATTTAACTCTGTATTCTTTAAAATCTCTGTGTGCAGGTAAGCAACACCGTTGACACTGTATCCGTAATGAATATCCATATGTGCCATATGAACGCGTTTCTCATCATCAATGATTGCTACGGATCTGTCATCATATTTCTTTGTCACACGGCTGTTTAACTCGTAAATGATCGGCAGTAACTGTGGAACAGCTTTCTCTAAGAAATGGATCGGCCATTTTTCAAGTGCTTCAGCTAAGATCGTGTGATTTGTGTAAGCACAGGTCTTAGATACGATGTCGATCGCCTCATCCATTAAGATGCCGCGCTCCATCAACAGACGGATCATTTCCGGAATCACCATACTTGGGTGTGTATCGTTGATCTGGATCACTGCATACTCATTTAATTTGTGAAGATCTCCGCCTCTTGCAAGTGTCTCATCAATGATCAGGCGTGCTGCGTTGCTGACCATGAAGTACTGCTGATATACACGAAGGATTCTTCCCTTGTCATCGGAATCATCCGGATATAAGAATAATGTTAAATTCTTTGCAATATCCTCTTTGTCAAAATCGATGCCCTCACCAACTAAACTCTCATCTACTGTTTCAACATCGAACAGATGAAGTTTTGTGGTACGATTCTCATAACCAATCACATCGATATCATATAATCTGGACTGTAACGTAAAACCGCCAAACTGAATCGGATAAGTAACGTCTGTTTTTGTCAGCCAGCTTTCTTTTTCGATCCATGGATTTGGTGTCTCATTCTGCAGGTTATTTTTGAATACCTGTTTGAACAATCCGTAATGGTAATTTAAACCAACACCGTCACCGTTTAAGCCAAGGCTTGCGATGGAATCAAGGAAACATGCTGCAAGACGTCCAAGTCCGCCGTTTCCTAATGACGGCTCCGGCTCAACCTCCTCGATCTCTGCAAGGCTCTTGCCGTTGTCTGCTAAAAGTTTTTTCACATCCTCATAGATGCCAAGGTTGATCAGGTTGTTGGATAATAATTTACCGATCAGGAACTCAGCGGAAATGTAATATAATTTACGTTTTCCCTGATTGCTGACTTTTTCTTCTGCCATTCCTTTTGTCATCTCAAGCAGTGCATAGTAAAGTTCCTCATTTGTGCACTGTGAAATTTCTTTGCCACATCTGTTTGCTACGATTTCCTGTAATTTCATGTTTTCCTCCATGTTCCGCGCCCCCCGGCGCTGTTTTCATTATGTTCCCCAACTAATGTTTATGCATGTTCCTGTTGTCCTGATTTCGCTTTTTTTCGCAAAATCATTGTTTATGATGTTATTATAGTTTCTGCAATCACTTTTTTCTTGTAATATTGACTCAAAAAGTGGTACAATCCTATCATTATGAATATTTTAGAATATGAAAACTATCAGGAAAAAATTTTACATGGCGATCCTTTATTCCCTTATATTACCTATCTCTGTTCAATTCCGCTGGATTTTGGGTATGTGCCGATGCACTGGCACGATGAAATGGAAATTATCTATATAAAAAAAGGAAACGGCACGATTACGGTCGATTTTACACAGCACACGGTCTCTGCAGGGGATATCGCACTGATCCTTCCGGGACAGCTTCACTCGATCGGTCAGTTTGAATCCGAATCCATGGAGTACGAAAATATCATTTTTCATCCAAACATGCTGATCTCCAAGAAAACAGATACCTGCAACACGGACTATCTGGTTCCTCTACTGTCCGGTAATGTCTCTCTGCCGCTTTTATATACCCCGGACAGTCCACACTATGCGGAGATTTCTGCCTGCATCGACGCGAACGATGAAATCTGTAAAACTTATCCGTCCGGTTATCAGCTCTTTATCAAAGGGCAGTTATTTCTGCTGTTTTATATTTTGTTTCACAAATGCAGCACAAAGGAACCATCCGGGAAAGACCGCAGCAAATCCTTAGAAAAAATGAAACTGATCTTAAAATATGTGGAAAACAATTATATGGAAAAGATCACGATCGAAGATATCGCAAATGAAGTAGGACTGAGCCAGTCCCATTTTATGAAATATTTTAAAAATACCATGGGAACCTCTTTCGTCGATTATCTCAACGAATACAGGCTCACCATGGCATCAAGACTTCTGATCTCCTCCGACTCCTCGATACTTGCAATCGCATCGGAAGTCGGTTTTGAAAATCTTTCTTATTTTAACCGTATTTTTAAGAAACGCTTTGGGCAGACACCTCGTGAGTACCGCAGGCGGCAATCGCCGGCTTGATGAGATTCTCATAGAATTCTTCCGCCGGCTGTGGTTTGCCGAACAAAAATCCCTGGATATAATCCGGGTCTAATTCGGAGATCTTTGCAAATTCATCCTCTGTCTCAATTCCCTCAACACAGATCGTCAGATCAAGTTTATGCGTCATCGTGATGATCTGTGTCATCAGATCATGTTCATACTGATTATTCAGTGCTTTTAATGTGAACGACCGGTCAATCTTGATATAATTCGGTCTTAAATCGCCAAGACAGTGCAGATTCGAATAACCGGTTCCAAAATCATCTAAAATGACAAGCACTCCGTTTTTCTTTAATCCGTCCCACAATTTCTGAAAATGTGTATTGGTATCCAGATAACCGCTCTCTGTCAGCTCAATTCCCACCGCGGAAGGCTCTAATCCATACAGGCGCAGCGCTGTCAGTATCTCCGTCAGGACACGGCTCTTCATGACCTGCACATAGGAAAGATTGATATTGATGCGGAAATTCGGAATGTATTTCTGCCACCTGCTGCAGGTCGAGATTGCCTGATGCAGCATCCATTTTCCTGCCGGAATGATCAGACCGGTCTCCTCTAACAGAGGAATAAACTCAACCGGTGAAATACGCTCCCAGTGCACTTTCTCATCTGCATCATGACCATCCTCACCCACACATACCGCTTCTTTTTTCGTTTCTCCATCCTCACATCTCTCCGGCATGGAAAAACGCATCAGTGCCTCCGCACCAACCAGCCGGCGTGTCTTTGTGTCCACGATCGGCTGATAATAAGTCTCAAATCCTTCAAACCCATGGTTTACCGCATGATGCAGCTGCCGTGTGATCTGCTTTTTGCGCAAAAAAACGTCATAATCTTCCTGCATATATATATAACAGCGGTTCTTTCCCTGATCTTTTGCTGTATTTAATGCATACTCTGACAATTTCATGATATTTTCATAGGTCCCGGATGTTTTTGCAGTATCGACTGCACCCGCAGATATGGTAAACACAGATTTATAACCGTTTTCCTCGATAAATGTATCCAAACTCTTGCGAATATTTTTATAAAGTTCCGTTGCTGCTTCCATATCTCCGCCCGAAAAATCGACCACCATAAATTCATCCGCTAATATCCGGTACAGCCTCTGCGACGGTTTGATATTTTCCGCGATACAGTCTGCTGTACTCTTTAAGATATAATCTCCGTACTCCATTCCGAAGTCACCGTTGATATCACGAAAATCATCGATTCCGATGCGGAGGAAAAATCCATCCGGCAGTCCATCCTCAAACTGTTCTACATAAGCGGAAAGACTTGATTCGCCAAGCAGTCCGCTGACATTGTCTGCCTTCTGTTTCTGACCGATCTCATTGATGCATCCGACTAAAAAATGCGGTTTCCCGTCAGCATCATTTAATACACGCCCCCTGCAGTTGATCCACACCGGTTTCCCAGCGCGGTCTAACCACCGGTAATGCATGTTATGAAAAACGATCTCCCCGCTCATAATACGCCGGAATTCATCATCCAGGCGCGACTGGTCTTCCGAATATACAAATGTATGATGTGCTTTTGCCGCATCATCAAAATTATCCCCCGGTAAAAGGAAACGCTCCGTCGCATGTTTTGAGATCTTATAGCAGTCTTTCTGCAGATCAAACACATACAGATAATCATCCATACACGGATTAAACAATTCCACGATATATTCCATCTGTTCTCTTGAAAAACTATTCATTATAGGGTCCATATTCTTCTCCAATTCTGTAATCTACAAAAACGTTATCTTAATTTTATAATTCGTTGCTTTTATTTTTTCAAAAATATACGGTAATATTCGCTCAAAATCCCTGATACGGCAGCATATAGTATCCGATCACACCACTCAAAATCCCCGATATGGCAGCATATAGTATCCGATCACACCGCTTAAAATCCCGACAGCAGCTCCTGCAGTGACATCCCATACGGTATGCACGCCCCCGATCACACGGATCACGGCAATCATAATTCCGATCATTGCTAAAATACAGCCCGCCACTGGATTGCGCACAAATACCGTGACGGCGATCACAAATACAGAAAAAACATGACGGCTTGGAAATGATTTTCCTCCCGCATCTTTATCGATCACCGGCGGTAGATCATATTTCTCATACGGGCGCGGTTCATTGACGATCTTGCGGAACAATGTCACGACCACAAATGAAACTGCAGGAACAAGCACTGCCTGCGGCAGTAACGTATCTCTCTTAAGCAGCAGCGAGATCAGATAAAGCGGATAGCTCACAAAAACAATTCCGGTAAGCAGCCGGTTTGCCAGAATAATCCTGCGGACTTTTTTTTCATCCTGTAAAAAATACCCGGTCATCTTCCGGTAAGTCTCCCGTGTCATGATGAGACCTCACTTCCCACAACGGATAAAAATGCACCTATAAAAATACAAAAATCTGAAATATTAAATATAATCCCTCTCAGCCATTTCGGTCCAAAGTTAAATTTCACATAATCGACCACATATCCTTTTGTATAGCGGTCGAGCAGATTATTTAATCCACCGCCAACCAATAGAGATGCGCCTGTTTTACTAAGACGGTGTCCCGGCATACGGAGCAGGAAATAATATAAAATTCCGACAAAAAACATAATCACTGTATGAAGTGCGCGCATCACACGCGGCTTTTTAGCAAGAAAATTAAGTGCTGCTCCACGGTTATAATATTTTTCGATCAGAATCTTATTCCGACGTCCCGGATGCACCACGTACCTGGCATATTTCCTGTCCATGTGACGTTTGATCCAGAAATCAGAACCGAAAGCAATCCCTGCTATCAATATATATGGCATATTTTTTTTCACATTTTTCCTCCGCACTGTCATATTTCTTTCTAATTATAGTACTTTTTGATCTATTTTCCAAGCACCTGATTGCGGTATTCGTTCGCCGATACCCCAACCTGTTTTTTGAACACGCGCGAAAAATGCGCCAGATTCAGGTTGGCGCACATGCACTCGATCGCCTCTTCTAACTCGTCCATATTCAACGGCTTCAGCAAAAAACGCGTCACACCAAGCCGTATCGCTTCCTTGGCATATTCAAAATCGCGATACCCGGTAAGCACGCTCACTTCAAGATCCGGAAACTGTGAATTTAATGCTGCAATCATCTGCAGACCATTCATCTCCGGCATACAGATATCCATAAAAACAATATCAGGTCTTTCTTTTTCAATCAGATTCTTTCCTTCCGTTCCATCATTTGCGGTCGCAACAACACGGCAGTTCCAGCGCTCCCACGGAATACTTCTTGAAAGTCCCTCCACAATGATCGGCTCATCATCTACCAGCAATACCTTATACATGCATTGTTCTCCCCTTCTCTTTATATACCAAAATCGACGATCCCAAAGGGCTCGCCGATTCTGATTCATGGGCTTTAGCCTGTTGAGTGCATCGGAGTTTCTCCCAACGGAGAAATGGAGATGTGCGAAACAATAAACCACCTGCTATGCGGGTGGTGCAACAAATTTGTTATACAAAAAAATCACCTTTCCGCTAAAATAGAGTTGTTCAGGCTACTATTTAACGAAAGGAAAGGTGATTTTAATGGCAAATCAAACAAATTCTATGGCACATACAAAATGGATGTGCAAATATCATATTGTATTCACACCAAAATACAGAAGAAAAGTAATATACAATCAGTACAAAGAAGATATCAGAGATATTATCAAAGCATTGTGTAAGTATAAAGGTGTGGAAATAATAGAAGGACACTTAATGCCAGATCATATCCATATGTTGGTAAGTATTCCACCGAAATATAGTATATCACAGTTTATGGGATATTTAAAAGGAAAAAGTCACATTGTCCTTGCACTCCAGGTAAAAAGCGTTTACTATAACAATTGATTTTAAAAGTAATTACCATGTAACCTGCAGGAGGATTTTATCAATGAAAGTTTATGTATGTTTCCCGGAAGGAAAGGCGAAAGCACTGACTATGAGCTACGATGACGGCAAAATTCAGGATGAGCGCCTTGTTTCCATTTTTAACCGCTATGGTATATGGGGAACTTTTAATTTAAATTACGGAATGATCGATAAAGAAGGTCTCATTCCACCGCGCATCAAAAGTTCACGGATCAATGAACTTTACGCCGGACATGAAATCGCAACCCATACCATGACCCACCCGACCATTGCACGCTGTCCAATGACGGAAGTTGCCGAAGAAATTTTAGCTGACCGCAAAGGCTTAGAGCAGATCACCGACCGCATCATCCGCGGACATGCTTATCCAAACGGATCTTACAATGAAGAAATTAAACAGTTATTCCGCCAGCTTGGCATTGCATATGCCCGCGTCGTAGAACCGGCAGCTGACTTTGCACTTCCAACCGACCCTCTTGAATGGCATCCGACCTGTCATCATGATGCACCGGATCTGATGGAAAAAGCTGAATTTTTTGCAGAATTTAAGAAAAAACAATATTTAAAATTAATGTATGTCTGGGGACACAGTTATGAATTTGACAATCATGATAACTGGAATGTCATTGAAGATTTCTGCGCCTATATGGGCGGCAGGGATGATATCTGGTATGCAACCAACATCGAGATCATTGATTATATGGATGCCGCCAGACGTCTGATTTTCTCAACAGACTGCAGAAGAGTCTACAATCCGAATGCCATCAGTGTCTGGCTTGAAATTGACGGAGATACTGTGATAGAAGTAAAAGGCGGCACCTGCCTGGAAATTTAATCATAACCTTCTTAATCATCATGCTTTTTTCGCTCTGTCGTTTTTCGTATAAACTGTTTTACCAGTTCATAAACAAGAAATCCAAACAGTCCGCCAATCGTATTTAAGATCAGGTCATCTACATCAAGACTTCCGACCTTGAACACAAGCTGCAGTATTTCCACAACAAGACTCAATTCAAAGCTGTAAAGCACCGTATACCGCAGTTTTCTGCACCGTTCATAGTAGATTGGCAAAAAAGTTCCAAATGGCATGAATGCAATGATATTTCCCACAAGGTTTAAAACCACTGCATAAATACCGAGAACTTTTCGATAACGTATGAAACGCATGATTTCTTTTAATGGTACAAGATTATAATGATATGCTCTCTCACTGTAAGTCCGTCCCATTTTTTCTGAAAAAAACAAGAAATAAAACAACACCGCAAAATAAACAGTGAACAATACGCCGGCAATCAGCCGGCGTTTCTTTTTTCTGTCATCCATTGATTTATTTACATCCATACTGTTCATAGTATGCATCAATTGCTTTTTTTATCTCATCATTAATGACAATTTTGCCCTGACACTCCTTATTGTAAAGATGTTCTACGACCTCTTCCATCGTTACAATCGCATTTGTCGGAAAACCATAAGTTTCCCGGATTTCATCAAGTGCACTCATTTTACCGCCAAGTCCCATTTCCATACGGTTTAAAGAAACCATCAGGCCAACGATCTCAACATTTGCAGCTCCTCTTACTTTCGGAACTGTCTCCTCCATGGATTTACCGGATGTTGTAACATCCTCGATCATGACAACACGGTCACCATCTTTTAAACTGCTTCCAAGGAAACTTCCCTTATCTGCTCCGTGGTCTTTTTCTTCTTTTCTATCCGAACAGTAACGGACTTCTTTTCCATACAATTTGCTGAATGCAACTGCTGTTACAACACTGATCGGGATTCCCTTGTATGCCGGTCCGAATAATACATCAAAATCATCTCCATACTTCTCATGGATCGCCTTTGCGTAATACTCACCAAGACGCATTAACTGTGAACCTGTCACATAAGCTCCTGCATTCATAAAAAATGGGGATTTGCGTCCACTCTTTAATGTAAACTCTCCAAATTTGAGCACATCACTCTCAACCATAAACTCGATAAATTCCTGCTTGTACTGTTCCATTTTATCTACGACCTCCTGTTTAACTTCCTTAATATCGATTGTTTGCACCTGATTCTCTCGTGTCTTCACAATTATTTTTATACTATCATAAGTGTCTTGGAATCTCAATCTCTTTTAACTTCATTTTTTAACCTGTAGAAAAGACATTAGAATTTTTATCAGACAAGACCCTATTTTAAATCTTCTGTTTCATAACATATCTGTCTATTCCGTCAGTTCTCCTATCACTGTGATAAATCTTTGCTCTGTAAGACCGGAACTTTCTATGGTAAATATAACTCCATCTTTTTCAAAAACAGCGACATAACTATACCCGCCAGTCTGCCCGATCGGATAACATCCCGCTGTGACCGTAATCCCATGCACCAGAGACGTGGCTAAATGTGTATCTGTAAATCTTGTCACGATCCCGGATTCCGTTGTACGAACTCCGATTTTCAATGTACGTTCTCCACTTTCATCCGAATAGATCAGACTATTATTATCATCCACTGCTTCTCCTGCTTTATCATATCCAACATGATAAACACCATCCGACAGAATGAATCCATCCGGAATGGAAGTCGGACAGATCTTTGTTCCAAAATATTCTTCCAGCCCTGCTGCATCATAAGAAACAATCTGATACGGTTCTGCTACATCATAGGCTATACTTTCCATTTCGCGAATCTCATTAAAGATCAGACCGGTATCCTCTTCTGCTTTTTCCACCCCTGCCTCATCCGCTGATCCGGCTGCTGTACTTCCATACATACCATCATAATCATTGAAAACCGTATCCACAGAGTTATTTTTGTTTCCTGAATATCCATTCCTGATCCTTCCATAAAACATTCCTGCACCGATGATCAGCACAAATGCTGTCATACACATCGCCGCCGAAATAGTGATATGCGCAGGCTGTTCCTTCTCTAAAGGGATTTTTTCTCTTATAACATAAAACATCCTCTTCATCCGTGATTTTGATTTTATCTCAACTTCCGCATCTGAAACATACTTTGGATCAATATGCCCGAATGCATCAATCAGATCATCTGCTTTCACTGCTCACACCTCGATTCCTTCCTGAGCAAGACATTTCCGTAAACTTTCCCTTGAACGCATCAGAGACGATTTTACCTTGCTCTCACTGATGGAGAATCTCTTTGCAATTTCAGCTATACTGTCAAAATACCAGTACCTCCGCACAAAGATCCTGCGGTTTTCTGTCTTCATCCCAGCCAGAAAACGGTTAATCATCTCCGCAAGTTCCATATTTTCCACATGTAACTCCATATTTTCACCGGAAATACAGTCCTGCATCTCTTCATATATGTAAGAAATTTCTCCCTCTCCACGCTTTTTCGAATGATTTTTCCGGTAGCGGTCTAAGGATAGATTTCTTGTAATCGCTCCTAAAAACGCCTGCAATATCCCCGGCCGCTCTGTCGGCATGGAATTCCACGCCCGGAACCATGTATCATTCATACACTCTTCACAATCACTTTCATTGTGCAGTACATTCTGTGCTATCTTGTGACAATATGCTCCGTATTTCTGCTGTGAGCATGTAATTGCCCTCTGATCTCTGACCCAGTATAACTCAATAATCTTTTCATCCTCTAAAAACTGCCCCACGATCCGAATCATATCCTCCTGTAATGTTTATCCTGTTCTGTTATGATTTTACAGAGCATCTGCCGCACCAATAAAAACAGGTATCCCATTCTCCCTGTCTATGATCGCATAGACAAATGGCCTGTCCAGCACAACATTTTCCACTGCCTCCAGACACCCCATTGTTTCCACTTCCACAACTGTTGCCGCCCCGGCCTTTGTACCAAGTTCATTCACTTCAATCTTTGTCCGGTGCAATACCCGGCTGATATACAGATTATCCCCATTTTTACAATTCCCCATCTGTGAAAAATCTGCTAATTTCTCATCAAATGCATCATGCATTCCCATTCTGTCTAAAACTTCCGCTAATTCTTTCTGCGTCTCCGCCTTAAACTTTGGCATACCTGTTTGCACTATTGTATCATTTGCCTGAGCAATTGTCTTTAGAAAAGTTTCTCCATTCATCTGACTGATATAATCTCTGATATCCATATTCTCATCCGGAAGCAGTGCAACAAAGTCAAAGCCTTCTTTATACGGCTTGATAAATCCAACGGCATGCTCTTCCTTCAGAAAAGAATATTCCTCCGAATACATCATTGATACTGTTGAATGATTACCATCAATATCATAAAAATCAGCATCATGCACCTGTTCCTTTTCATACGGGTCCTGCCACTCCCCCTCAAATGCCACTGCATTTACAAGATACATAATAGCATATGGCGGTATCTGATCCATGATATCTTTGATCATTCCATCCGTGCGCCGGTCGATCCAGCGATTGATATCCTTTGTCGTTTTTTCATCAAAAGCCGAGGCAAAGATATCTGCCTGATAAAATTCAGCGTTTAACTTCAGAAAATCATCTGCCGGTACAAAGTTCTCATCAGAATCTTTGTACCAGATAGAATTCGCTGTATATAAATGATTATTTTTTTCCTTTGGCATGGAACTTTGCAGACGCTGTAACTCCCGATTGAGAAGATCAAGCGAGCAGTCTGCCGTACCGCAAAGTACACTCTCCATCTGTTCCAAAGTCTCGCCTGATGCTCCGTTTGCAGTCATGGCAAGCGCATTTATCACGGAATATGGTGATATCATTGTATTTTTTCCAGCTTCATAGCTATTTTGAAAAGCCTTTATTGCAAAATCAGCATAACTGTCCGCAAATATTTTGTCTGATTTTTCATCCGATGGCAGCATCTGAACATTATCTCCGGATTTTCCAGTATCTTCTTTCGTTACATTCAATTTCCTTGTCGATCCTGAAAGATGCATGCCTTCTACATTAGAACACGCAGCTATCCCTGATAACAGAATACCAGCTGTTAAAAATAATGCTACTATCTTTTTTGCTCTTTTTTTCATCTTCTCTTCCTCCATTGTATCTGTTTCCTGTTGTTTCATTCATTGCTCTTCTATAGAAAAAGACGCAAATGGGTAACTGCCCGTTGCGTCTTTTTCCAATTTTTTCCAGCATAGAATTTGCCTTACTATATTTTCCAGTCCCCATGTAACACATCACTGTAAGACAATCTAATTCGTCATTTTCTACTGAAATCTTCTTTCTGATCTTTTCCAGCTCTTTTGGTCTCAACATCATTCGCGATAAGTATATCATATTTCACCAGTCGTTTTCCACATAACCGTAAAAAAGTAAAAAACCATACGATACATTTTCTATATATATCGCATGGCTTTACTTATTGCTTTACTTATTGCTTTTCAACTGAAACAATTGTTCCCGAAAATGCATCCACTTCTGAAAGTTCCCCGGTATATGTTACTTTTACTTTATCTCCAACAGAAACATTTTCCAATCCCTGTGGTTTTGCATCAAAACTTAATTCATAGGAAGCACCACTATCATCTGTCACAATAAACATAAAATCTTTGATCTCGTCCACCGTTCCATTCAGTGTTTTCTCTTCGCCTGTTACCGCTTCAGCTGTATTTTCCGGTACAGCTTCAGTCTGTAACTCTGTTTCAGCATTACCCTCTGCACCAGCCTGCTGTTCTTTCTGCATATTATCCTCTGCCTGTACTTCCTGCTGCACTTCATTTCCGGCATCAGCACGATTCGTGCTTCCACATGCTGTAAATATGGACATACACATTACCGTTGCTAATACATAAATTGTTTTTTTTCTCATTCCGAATATCCTCCTGCGTGTTTTTATTACTTATCATTTGTAAGTTTCATTTATTTAGATAAAATAATAACAAAAAAAGTTTCATAAAAAAAATTTTTTTTTCACGTTTCCTCGTTCTGCAGGTTCATCCCAGTCCGTTCCGCTAAAATGAGAGGCATTCCAATGAAATGACGAATACTGACCTCTCCTGCCCGGAAAATAATAATTTGCTCCGCAGATGCATAATTTTTCACTCCATCAGAATCTCCTCCACCGTCACAAACGTATACCCCTCTTTTCCCAGTTCATCAATGATTGCAAATGCTGCTTTTACGGAGGATTCCGACGCATCATGCAGCAGAATGATATCATTTTCTCCGACCTTATCGATCACTCTTTTTGCGATCACCCCGGAATTGTCTGTCGCCCAGTCTTTCGGATCAACGTCCCACAGTACCTCAATCATTTTTGTCTCATAATCCAGATTGCATTTCCAGCAGCCATACGGTGGTCTTATGTACTCCGGGTATTTCCCGGTGATATCATAGATAGCCGCGTTTGTCTTATCCACCTGCTCGATCGCCGCCGCATCGGAAAGGTTGCTTAAGTTGACATGTTCGTAAGAGTGTGTGCCGATCAGATGACCGCCGTCAGAGATGTCTTTTACAATCTCCGGATATTTTTCAACCTCTTTTCCCAGCAAAAAAAACGTGGCATTTACACCACGTTCTTTTAACCCCGTAAGAAGTTCTTCTGTATAATCCGGATTTGGGCCATCATCTGCTGGTGTCAAGTAAGGACCAAATTTTTTTGAAAAATTTTGATTTTTGGGTTGACAACTAGTAAAACCCAACTTAGAACTTATGTTTTGGTTTCACATATGAAAGCACAAGCATCTTGTCAGTAAACTTCGTAAAAATAGCTTGCTTTTTAAAATTTAATATTCCATATGGAATAATCATAATTAGCCTATAACCCAATTCTAATAATGATACCGCAAGTTCTTCACTTTTTTTATTACTTAAACCTATGGCATTTTTAGATGAAAAAAGAAGAAGCCCTTTTGTCACTTTAGACTTCTTCTTTTTAATCTTACAATAGTTCTTCAAACTCTTCCCGATACTTCCAGACAATCTCTATCCGCTTATCTTCATATACTATGACTTTCTCCACCATCTCCCTCATAAACTCTTCTGTCAATGTTTCGCTCGTTCCATACCTTTTCACAAGATCTGCAACACATCGATAGTTTTTTTCCCTTTCCTCCTGCATATCAATCTGTTCAGAGACTTTCTCTATTTGTCTCCGTACTACTTCCTCCTGCCTGCTTAACTGTTCCTTTTCTTTTAAGAATACATCCTGCTTTACCATGCCTGAACGGAACTGTTCATACAGATTTATTTTTTCAGCAGGAAAACGCTCTAATCTCTGCATCAGTATATTTTCCTGCTTTCTCAACTTCTCCTGCTGCTTCTCAAAGAACTGGGAGAGAGGAATTGTCGCAAACAATCGACAATGTTCCTGCCAGATAGTCCATACAGTCCGCTCAATCTGCTCTTTTTCTATTTGCAGTTCATTGCACTTTGCATTATCCAGCAAATTTCTGCGCTTACATAGATAATAGGGGCTTTTGGTTTTCCGCAGTTCTAACCGATTTCCACAGCATCCGCAAAAGACAATTCCTCGGCGGACAGCAGAACGGTCATAAACCGCTATTTTCCCTTTTCTGATACTGTCATTCGCCTTTTTGAAAAGTTCCCGACTGACAATCGCCTCGTGATGATCCGGTATCACAAGCCATTTTTCTTCCGGCTGTCTTACCTTCTGTTTACAGCCAATTTGGGTACGGACCGCCTTTCGATACACCATATCTCCCTGATATACCCGGTTATGGATAATAGAATGTATCTTGTTACGATTCCATATATCTGCTTTCAAAGTCAAATCTGCTGCCCGGTAGAAAGACAAAACGCACCGTATACATTCCCTTCCTTATCTCAAATGAAAAGCGCTGGGTTGACATCTCTGCTGTTCCGGCAAATTCAAGTACAAAACGTTTTTCTTCTTTTCCATCATCAAAAATCAGATGTATCGTATTGCAGTCGTGCTCTGATTTTCCACAGATAACAATGGTGTCGCAGCCTTTATCCCCAAAATCCATTTCACGATATTCTAATGTTACATTATTTCCAATACCATGCACAGCCTTTTTACATATTTCGTAATTATCGCCGTAAATTCCATCATTTTCCGCTGCGTTCAGCTTTTCATATGCCTTTTGCTTTCTTGCAAATGAGAACCCTTTCAAATGAATCTTCTGATGCAGAACAAAGGAAATCTGCGTTACCCCTGTCACTCTCCGGCAAAGTGCATAGGTTTCCTCCTGGTAAACATTCCAGATGGAAGGTTTGTGATAGCACACCGTTGCCAATAATCCACTCCCTGCCGCCCCTGGTATCCCTTCCCAGATTTCTATCGGGCACTCTGCTCCTTCAAGTTCAAACACTGACAACGTGATACAATCAGAACCAAAATTGCCAAAATCCACCCTCTCATATCCAATGACGGTTCTTCCTTCCCTTGCGGTAGAGACACCGTGTTCGTTTCCATTCCCAACATCCCCCTCCACGTAAGTATAAAGTCCACCCGAAATAAAACCATAGGGGTCTAACCGGCTCTCTCCAAGTCCTTCTGCCCTAAAATCAAGCTGTGAAATCACCTTCACTTTATCCGTATGATTTTTTGTCATACATTTCAGATGAAATTCTCCATCGCTGTACGCCATCACCTCTGCATAAAATTTTCCCATTTTCTGTCCCGTTCTTCCCGAGACCGCCCGCACCTTTGCAATTGGACTTTCAATCCCTGCGTCATTTACAACCCGCCAGATTATTTCGTCCTCCTGCACATTAGCCGCCGCTTCCTCCGGAAGTATAGAAGCCTCCACAAAAACCGTCTGCTTTTCTTCTGAAAGCAGCATTCCTCCCTCACACGTCAGTTCAATTTTCCGCACCCAGCATTCCAAATCCCTGACTTTTTCGTTCCATTGCTCCGGCAACAGGGAAATTCCTCTGATTTTTTTTCCTTCCGCCACCGGAATCTGCATCCATGCTCCGGTTAATCCCTGTGAAGATACCGATACCCGAAGGTTTCCCGCATTCTCACTGATGGCAGCTAAAATCAGCAGTTTCCCGCTAAAAAGCCTTCTGCTGCTTCCTTTGTATTCATCCATATCCGTGCTATCGCCGTTGTCAAGTCCTGTCAGCCACCCGGCTCCCTCCACGGATACCTCAATCCGGTTATTGGCATTTTCTACCGGATGATCCGCTTCATCCACAGCAACAACTGTAAAAAAAGCCATATCGCCCGTTCCTGCAAAAAGTGTACGCTCCGGCTCGTACTGTGTCAGTATCAATCTTACCGGTTCCCCGAATGAGCTGCGGGTCTCCCTTGCAATCTCTTTTAAATTCTCATCGTAGGCTACTGCGGTAATCTCCCCCTTCTCGTACGCAATCCTGTAATCCCCAGTAAGTTTACTTCCTCCTGTATGATTTATTCTCTGCCGCCCCTTTGAAACTCCATTGACCAGAAGTTCTACTACATCTGCATTACTGGCAATCCGTACATCAATGAGCTGTCCCGGATTAAAATCCCAATATGGAAACACATGCACTACAGGTTTTTCTCTGCGGTCAATCCATGCCGCCTGATACAGATAATAAGAATCCTTGGGAAATCCTGCCGTATCAATCTGTCCAAAATAGGAATTTCTGGTATGATATGGTGTCGGCTCTCCAATATAATCAAATCCCGACCACAGATATTGTCCGAGTGAAAATTCACAATCCCGCTCTGTAATAATGCACGTTTCGGAATTTTTTGCTCCCCAGCTTGTAGAGCTGTTTCCAAGCGACGAACACTGTTCATCCTCATCCGCTAACACGGACTGTCTGTAGGGGAAATGATAAATCCCACGGCTTTGCACCGTTGAGGACGTCTCACTTCCATACACATACCAGTCAGGGTGCTTTTTATGATGCTCCTCATAATATTTTTCTCCGTAATTATACCCTGCAAATTTCAGGATGTCTGCACATTTTCTTGCATTCTCCCATGGCATAAAATTAGAACCGATGGTAACCATCACATGCCCCCTCGGGTCATATCTGCGCACCTCATCATATAAAAGCCTTGTTACCTCCTGTCCTCTTTCACTCACATGGGTATCATAAATCTCATTTCCGATACTCCAGAACAGAATACATGGGTGATTGCGGTCTCTACATATCCAACTCTTTACATCTCTTTGATACCACTCTGGGAAAAAACGCGCATAGTCGTAAGGTGTTTTTGCCCGTTCCCACATATCAAATGCCTCATCCACAATCAAAATTCCCATCTCATCCGCCAAATCCAAAAGCTCAGGTGCTGGCATATTGTGAGCACATCGAATACTGTTTACACCCATCTCCTTTAAAATCAGCATTTTTCTACGCATCGCCATGCGGTGAAATGCCGCGCCAAGCGCACCAAGGTCATGATGCTCACACACTCCGTTCAGTTTTGTATGCACACCATTCAGGAAAAATCCCTTTTCCGTGTCAAATGAAAAACGCCGGAATCCAATCCGCTGGCATACCTCATCCTCCAATTTTTTACCGTCATCCCCCATAAGTTTCAGACTGCACAGATAAAGTGCAGGCTTCTGCAAACTCCAGGGCACTACCTGTGGCAGCTTCAATATGTAGTCAAACATAGTTTCTTTTCCGTATAATGGACAACATTCTTCTGCCACAGGTGTCCCTGATAAATCGGTTACAGAAATCTCCACGCAGTATGTATCAGTACCGCCCTCTGGCTGCCTGTTCCATGCAAGTTCCGCCTCCACTGTAAGCTGCCAGCCATCCTTCTTCTCATCTGTTGTAAGATAAACTCCATCTGTGACAAAATGATTTTCCCCATACTCTGTCAAATATACATTCCGGTAAATTCCTGCACCGCTGTACCATCTGCTGTTTGGTCCCAGAAACCGTACCTGCACTACTATTTCATTTTCGCCTTCGCAAAGAAAATCTGTCATATCAAAATAAAAACTGGAATATCCGTATTTCCATTCTCCGAGAACTTGGCGGTTTAAATACACCGTGCAGTCCATATAAACACCATCAAAATAAATTTCATACTGTTTTCCCGGTTTTTTTTCGCAGAAAAAGCGCTTCCGATACCAGCCTATTCCATCCCGGTACAGCTCATCTGCATGGTAAATCTGCCAGTCATGTGGAAGATTTACCTGCTTAAACGCATTTTCTTTTTCCCACAGGTCTTCTATTTTACTGTCAACACCCAATTCCAAAAAATACCAATCTTCATGAAACAATCTTCTCTTACCCATTTCCCCTCCATTCAAAAAAACTCCTAAACCATTTGCAGGTTTAAGAGCATTTTTCAATTAAAATATTTTTTTTAAAAAATGGTACAATCCATTATCCCAGACCTCAAAATCATGTCCACCTGGAATTTCATAATATAAATGCGGCATTTTATTTTTTACAAGTGCCCGATGATAGCGCTCTGGTTCGCGATAAATTACATCATCGTGTTTTCCTGTCATAATCATCACGAATGTAGGATATTCCTGTGAAATTTTAAATTTATCTTCCGGAATCAATCCTTCTTCCGTGACTCCATTGTTTGTATAAGGAAACAATCCAAATGCCGGGCTGAACGCACCAATATATCCAAACAGTTCTGGTCTTTGAAATCCGATAAAAAGAGCTTCCCTTCCACCCATGGAAAAGCCTGCGATTGCAGTATGTTCTCTTCCCTCTCTGACCTGAAACCGGCACTTCATAAATGGCATCAGGTTTTGTTCAAGATCTATTAAGAAGCGGTCGAATGCCTGAAAATGCTGGAGACTGAATACATCCGGAGGATTTCTTCTGTCATCCTCTCTGACCCTCTCATTTGGAAACACGGCAATTATCTCCGGGATTTCTCCTGCTTTTATCAGATTTCCGATAATTTCCTGCGGATGTCCAAAAAACCATTCCTTCTCATCTCCTCCAACTCCATGCAGCAGATAGACAACCGGATATTCCTTTTCCTTCCCGTATTCCGGCGGCAGCAATACCTGTGCACGTCTCAGTTTTGTGGTCAGATGGGATCCATATTCAATCTTCACCAGCTCCCCATAATCTGTATCCGGCTGTCTTTTTATCATTTCTTCCGGCATTGCAGTATCTATAGTTTCTGCCTTCTCCACGTTTTCCCTCCTACTTCACATATCCAAATCCTAGAATCGTAAATTTCTTATGCTCATCCCCCGGAGCAATCTGTATCCGGACCGTATGCTCTCTGCTTTCTTTTTCCTCACAGATAATCTTTGGATTACAGTGCACCCAGCCATTTTCATGCGGATCTGCAAGAAATACTTTTTTTCCATCCACATAAACATCTGCCTTTGCCACATCCATCGCTCCGGAATCTTTATAAATAAGAAGAATTGCTTTCGCATCCAGCTTCATTTCAAAATACGGTTTTTCCGATACACTTCCGTCATACATCCAGTTATACGGAAATTCCGGCACAGGCGTCAGGGAATCGTCCATCTCCACACACTGTAATTCCGTATCCGTCCCCGTAAATCCGCCACAATCGATAATGGCATTTTCGCAGGCATCTTTTTTGTCGAGAAGTTTTACTTCTGCAAACTCTCCTCCAATTACAGGTGTAATATCAGAAAGCTCATACGGCGTCTCTTCCCCCTGTACTGCTTCCTTCTCTGCACGGTAAATAAGATTCATCAGACAGTCCGCCATAATGGTATGTCCGATATTGGATGGATGAAACACATCATAGAAAAACTGATTTTTTGAGATAACTCTTCCTTCACCTGCTTTTTTCCCAAACTGCGGACAGACTGCATCCAGAATACTCACCATCGGCAGCCTGTATTTTTCCCCCACAGGTGCAAGCCGTGTCTGTAAATTCCAGTCGGAAGCAAAGACTGCAAACAGCAGAATAACTGCCGGATGATTGGGCAGGGCAAGCACTTTTCGCACGAGACTTTCATAACATCTGCCCTTGGTTTCGTCCCCCTCATCATTAACCGCAAATTCAATTACCACCAAATCAGGAAGTACACCATCACGCACAACATCCCGTTCAAACCGGAGCATTCCCAGTTCCGACGGAGTTCCACCCACACCCGCCTTTACCAGATGCACATTGTTCCCATTTCCATAGGCAAGGTCGAACATATGCCAGGACTGGTACGCATAAGACTGCGTGTGAATCGGAGTTGCCCCGGCTCCCTGCGTAATAGAGCCACCGATATAGGCAATTGTCACATCTTCCCCTGCCTTTGCACGCTCTATCATATTTTTTATTCTACGGGTGTCCCCAAGCTGCATCAGAGAACGCTCTATCATTGCACGATAGTCCGCAGAGGATACATCTACTTTTGTCTCTTCCAATACCTCTGGCGCTTCATATCCGTCATTCAGGTAAAATCGTACACTGACTTTTGCCAGCTGCTCCGGGGTTTCAAATTCCAGACGAATCTGTCCCGGTTCATAGTCATCCTCTCTCCAGTTCACGTCTTTTAAACAGATTTTTCGTTCCATTCCGTCGCCTTTTAATTCCTCGCAAAGCAGCGTTCCTCCGCCATAAATATCTTTTTTCCCATACATCTGGAAAACAAACTTTACCGGCTCCTCCTGCTGTGCGGTTTCGACTGAAACACCAATGCTATGTACAAGTTTCTGAAGTCCCCTTGTCGTCTTTAACAGTTCGAGTATCTTCTCATCTGTAATATTTCCCACAATCCTTGCACTGTTTATTAATCTGCCATCATTTTCATAAATAAACTGGATTCCCCTGCCATCCGGCGTTTTTGCCCCGAATACTTCTTTGTCCCGTATAATATAAAAAAACGGTCTCCGTTTTTCCGGATCTTTGGGTGCTGTTGGTCCTTTCATATTCCCTCTCCTTCTTTTTTGTCCTCTTATTCTGTATAAAAACTCTCCATCGGTCCGAGATAAGAAGTCCGAAGCATTTTCCCTTCACGAACCAGTACCAGTTTTTCCAATAAAAATCCCGGTGATAGTGCAAAAATTTCAAGCGTATTTTCCCCTGCCTGAAGCGAAACCTCACACTCCACCCTGCGAATCTGTTCCAGAACCATCTGTGCCCACTCCCTGCAGGAACTCTCTCCTGCACGATAATCCTGCGGAATCAGCGATATTTCCTGCCTCTTTTGTCCATTTGCACTGACACTGCAGCACACGGCTGCCCCCGGATACATCGGATTGACCGGTGCACAGTAAAGATGCAGCCGGTAAGTGCCTGCTTCCCTTACCCAAAGCCTGTAGGTAACTCCCGGCGCCTCTTCTTCTTTAAACCAGCGGCTGCACGGATATGCTTTTATGCCGTCTTTTGTCTTTCCGTATGTAAAAAGTACTTCAAAAGCTCCTGCCGCAGTTTCTTTTTTCTCTGCAAAATGAGATGCTTCCATTGAAATAATGCCCCGGTCTTCTATAAACGTCATATTTTTTACATTCTGTATCCGGGGCTGTTCGCAGTACAGTTCGACCGGAATCTTTCCATTTTCATGACATATTTCAAAACGCATCTCACCGGTTAATTTTTCCCGTTCTAACATTACCCGGATTTCTTTGCAAATCTCCACCGCCCCTTCTGTTTCAGAAAATGAAATTCCGGGATTTTCACAGTGAATCCTGTAGTTTCCAGGCTGATTTCCCGTCTGAAGCAGCACAATTATCCCCTCATTCTGCCCCGGTCTCTCAAAGCAGTCCATAATAAGCGTTTTTCCTGTCCAGGCACCACCTGCCGTAACCGTATCTCCATCTCCCTTTACGTAAGCAAGAATCTGGCATCCCTCCACCGGATCTACATAAGCACGGACGGGATTTTTACATTCCTCGTCATTCCAGTTTGTAAATCCGATATGCTTTGACAATGCCATTCCGTCCCATTTTCCGCCCAGAATCCCATGAAACGTATCTGTAAACCCTTTGTCAAGCGCAAGTGCTCCTTTCATCTGTTCTGCACAGATATTTGCCGCCGCTGCCCCGTGTGCAGCATAGAAGTGATTCAATCCTGCTAAAAGATTTAATTTCTGAACGTTAAGGCTTGCCTTCGCAGGGTAATACAAAAGTTCCCAGAATGCCGGCTGCATTTCTTCCGCCATCACTGCATTTATCTTCTCAAGTGTTTCATCAATTTTCTTTATCCGCTCAAGCTGCCGCTCTGCCTCCGCATCGTGCACCGGATGATAGGTGTCCGGCTTCATCGCCTCCGGTTTACAATTGTGGTTAAACCGTGTGTACCCCTGTATCACTTCCGCAATCTGCTCTAATGTCTGACTGTCACATACAGCTTTAAATTCTCTGTTACACCAGTATTTCAGATATTTCTGCGGCGCCTGCCGGTTTGCAATTCCCCACTTCTCATAATCGTATGCAAGATCCATAAAAAAGCTAAGCGGATACTCCTGGAATTTAAGATCCCCGACATTTACAATCCATATGTCCCGGATTCCAAATTCATAGGCTTCCGTCATCTGGTCCCACACTTTCGGCAGGTAAGAACTGTTGACCCATTCATACGAAATCGGTCCGCCATGATAGTCAAAATGATAATACATTCCCCAGCCGCCTTTTCTGGCACGCAGTTCCTCCGTTGGAAGCGTTCTCATATTTCCAAAATTGTCTTCGCAGAGCATAAATGTCACTCCGTCAAGACCTTCCCAGTCCCTTAATCCGTCTCTTTTTCCGGGATTTCCATAAAAATATGCTTCCACTTCCTTATATAATGCAATCATCTGTGGCACATCCGGATTGTCCACACATTCTCTGATTAATTTTCTCTGCTCCGTGATGATATCTTTTAATAAATCAATATTTTCTTTTAGGGATGCCTCTTCCCCCAGCATGGAAGAGTCTCTCTCCCCGCGCATTCCGATTGTAATAATATTTTCATAACCGCCACTCCGGATAAGTCCGTCTCTCCAGTAATTGAGAAGCCCTTCTCTGTTTGTGCTGTAATTCCATTCATTTCCATAGGGAGACTGTTCCCCCCTCACCTTATCCCATTCCTCACTGTGCCGCAGACATGGCTCATGATGGGAATTGCTCATCACTACCCCATATTCATCCGCAAGGATTGCGTTCTGCTCCCCCGGTCCATCCAGTGAAAAAGAAGACGTCCACATTGCAGGCCACAGGTAATTTCCCTTTAGCCGTAATAATGTTTCAAAAATCATATCGTACATTTCGGCTGTGAAACCACCAAAATGAGAAAATGTCCAGTTTCCAAATGCCGGCCACTCATCATTGATAAAAAATCCCCGGTATTTGACAGATGGTTCCTTTGAATAAAAAGTATCTGCCTCTGTCATATATACTTCGTCTTTTCTTTCCGGAACCACATCGGCAAATGTCACCCACGGAGAAACTCCCATAAGTTCGGAAATATGAAACATTCCATAAATTGTGCCACGCTTGTCACTTCCAAAAATAAGCAGCCTCTGTTCCGTTACCACAAACAAAAAACTCTCTCTTTTTCCGCGAATGGAAGAAACATCCATCTGCATTTCTGCTATAAGCTCCGCTGCAAGCGCTCCATCCGTATCCGAGGTTTTTCCAAGAACTGCCACCACGACTTCATTTTCCGTGCGGCAAAGACTTTCCCCAATAACCGGGCATACTCCCGTCACGCGTTCTACATCTTTACAGACTTTTTGCGCAACTCTTCTGATTCCCCGGGCATCTTTTTCTTTTAAATTAGTCTTGTCTATTACTATATTTGCAGTTTTCCTGTTTTTATAAAGTTCAAATTTTATCACTGCGCATCCACCTCATCTTCTTCCCACTTTGCAAGCATCTCGGCTGTCATATATTTTCTTAAAATATGTTCCATGATTCTGCTGTAGCACGCAATAAATACACCCGGCATAAAAATGGCTCCAATCGGAAATGCCACAATCACAATACAGGTCAGCAGAAACAGCGCTAAAAGAAGCAGTGAGGATGGCATATGACGAAACATTGCAAGCCAGGAAATTATAATGAGATTCTTTCTTTCCATGGAAAATCTTGATAAAAATGCATAGGTATAAAGTCCTGCCATAAAAATAAGAAACAGGCATGCTGTATATAAAAACAGCAGAAACAGCGCCATCTCATATGTTTCAAGAGACTGATATACCGTATAAATATTAAAGACAAGCAGCCCTGTCAACGCCAGATAACTCAGATTCACAGCCAGGCTGTCTTTCAGATTCTCACGGAATGAATGAAAAAAGCTTTGTGTAAGATTGCCGGACTGACGCCTGACCACTTTTATAACTGTATAATAGGCTGCCGTCGTGGATGCCCCGATTGTCACAACCGGCAGGCAGCAAAACAGCCATAGCAGACTGATGATACAGATATCCGATATTTTTGTAAGCGCTCCCATCAGACCGCCTTCCAAACGAAATACACTTCCCATTTTCTTCTTCCTTCCTGCAGATAATGGGATGGTATCCTAAGTTACCATCCCATTATTGTCCTGTTAATTATAAACCGTTTGCAGTGTCAATATATGCCTTCCAGGTATTGCGGATTGCCTCTGCTTGCTGGGCAGGAGTATTGTCCTTGCTGATGCCCCAGTAAAGGTCTGGTCCCATATCAATTCCGTTGATAGCCTTCTCGAACAGCGGCACACCGGAATCAACCATTGTAGCAATTGTTTCATCAACAGATTCCGTATCACAGAAGGATTTCATATAATCCACTTTCCATGCTTCGTAGTCCTCATACCCCGGAACCGGATCTGTGTAAAGGTTATATGCAAATGCGAGTTTCCATGCCTTATCTTCATCATAGCAGGACGGAATGACAAAAACGTTATCCTTTGCATAGTTTACATAATGATCCATGCGTGGTCCCATCGGGAAGCAGACAAATCCAAATTCGTCTTCCATTCCATCTTCGCCAGACCAGTCACCGGCACGATATGCCTCCTCACAGGTAAACACAGCCTCACCGTTTGCAAAAGCAGTATATGTATAATCCCACGCTGCATCTTCCGGATATACCATCTCATACTTATCCAGCATATCAAGTGCCCAGTTTAATGCCTCCATGGTTGCATCAGACTCAAGATCATTGTAATACATTCCGTTTTCATCTTTTCCAACAAACTGACCGCCATTGGAAATAACGGCTGCCGAATACAGGGTACTGGTAAAGTTTGTCATTGCATACTGGTCGATGACACCATCGTTGTCCGTATCCTTCTGTACCTGCTGACAAAGTTCTTCAAACTTATCCCAGGTCCACTCTTTGTTTCTCTGAAGCTCATAAATGGACTCCGGATCAATTCCGGCTTCTTGGAGCAGTCTCTTATTAAAATAAATTCCTGCGGTTGCCTCGTGCGGAATGGCTCTCATTCCGTATACTTTTCCATCACTTGTTGTCATAAGCTGTGCCACGGAGCTTTCCCACTTGGAATCCGAAAAATCAAGACAATCCAGTGTACTTAAATCATACAGCAGCCCATTTGCTTCTGCGGACATCAGTGCACCGCCCTGATACAGACAGAAAATGTAGTTTTCATCGCCTCCAGTTGCTGCATAGTTGGAGAAGTCCTCCGGACTGTCTGCCCAGGAAGTCATTGCCTTCTGTTTAATTGTAAAATTATATGTTGACTGAATCCAGTCAAGATACTCTTCACGCGCCTCATCATATGCACTTGCATCTTCATTATCTTCCTGGTCTGCTGTAAACCAGTCGTAAATGATAATGTCCATGCCACCTAAGTCATACGGATTTCCGTCTGCATCGGTTAATACCGTATACTGACCGATTTCACCATCATCGGAACCACTTTCTGTTCCGGCAGCAACATCTTCCACATCAGATACTTTGTTTTCGTCACCGCTGTTTGCTGCATCCCCGTTTCCGGATGTACCTGCTGTGCCGTTTCCACCACATGCGGTAAGACCTGTTACCATTGTTGCAGCTGCCATCATCACTGCTGCGAACCGTTTCCAATTTCTCATGTTTCTTCCTCCTTTTAATAAACACTTCTCCTATATATAAGTCTGCCGGAAATCTTCCGCAGATTTATACCGCTACATTTTAATTCCTGTGCTGCTTAAGCTCTCTACAAATCCCTTCTGTGCAAACAGATAGAGAATCAGGATTGGAAGTATCACCATCAGCGTTCCGGTAGATACGATACACTGGGTATAACCCACGGAAGCTCCGGTTGCCCGATGAAGGGTATACATAAGGTAGTTTCCTAATTTTTCTCCAATCTGTGCCAGCTGAATCGATAATAATTTAATATTTCCAAGAAACATCTTGGAATAAAAGCTGTCTGTCCACTGCCATACGAAGGCAAATAAAAAGCAGGACGTCAGAATCGGTTTTGCATCCGGAAGCATAATTTTTACGAATGTCTCAAGCATTCCACAGCCATCCACATAAGCTGCCTCTTCCATTTCCTTTGGAATATTGCGGAAAAACTGCCTTATCATGTATATGTACAGTCCATTCTTCAACCCCATGCAGCCTGCACTCATCAAATAATATGGAAGAACGGAACCTCTCAGATTTAAGGTGTGACCTGTCACCGCCTGTATGATTCCAAGGATGTCAAAGTATCGGAAATGCAGATGCAACGACGTTGAAATCGTCTGCGGCGGAATCACAATCACTAACATCACACACAAAAACCAGAACTTCTTAAACGGGAATTCAAATCTTGCAAATCCATATCCAACCACTGTACAAACAGCAATCTGAAGCAACGCAATCGTAAGGGATACAAGTATCGTATTTCCAAGTGTCCGCCAGTAATCCATAAACTGCGATGCAAGTTCATAATTGGCTGTTGTGACGTTTTCCGGAATGGCAATTACCATCGGATTATACAAATCTTTTTCTGCCATAAAACTGACCGAAATCTTGTTTAAAATCGGCTGCAAAATCAAAAAACACATTCCAAACAGCATGAAAAATCTTATTATCCGAAACACAATTTCTTTTGCATCTTTCTTCAAAAAATACCAGTTTCCTTTACGGTTCTTCTCAATATAACGTTTCCATTTTTCTCTCCGGCTGATTTTTGCCACTGTTCTACTCATAATAGTAAACCCCCTTTGATATAATCAATGAGCTGATTCCTACTATGGCAATGACAATCATAAAGTAAATCCATGCCATGGAGGAGGCAAAGCCGTAATTCATGTCTACAATCATCGTATTACTGATTTTTTCCATCACCTCATTGTCCGACCTCATACAGAAATCAATGATAGTATAAACCCAGTTTACTAAAAACAACGAACTAATCATCGGAAATGTAACCTTCCAGAGGCATTCCCACTTCGTACATCCTTCCAGACTTGCCGCCTCATACATACTCGTGGAAATGGTCTGCAGCCCTGACAAAAAGATGATAATCTGGATACCTGATGCAATCGCCACATCGTATACACCATCTACAATTTCAAACACTTTTTCAAAGGCTTTAATTCCCACTCCGCTCGTCACAAGAATGTTCTGGATGGTGTCTGTAATGCTTGCAGTTCCGATGGAATCCTGAATCGCATCCTGTACACTTGCAAGCAGTGAATTATCGCTCTCAATTCCAAGAATGACACCCGATGATAGGATAACCGGAAGGAAAAACACCGCACGTACAAATGCACGTCCCTTAAATTTCTGATTCAGAATCAGTGCCACAAAGAAACTGAATACCATGATTGCCAGTGAGTTGTATGTCATCTTGGCAATTTCCTCGACCAGAAGACGGTTAAATTCCGTGTCTATGGTAAAGGCTCTGATATAGTTGGCCATTCCGGCAAAAATCATATGAAAACCGGTCGAACTTATCTCCACATTACAAAAGCTCATATAAAGTGACTGCAAAAACGGCTTCACCATAAATGCCAGAAAACCAAGGATAAAAGGCATGATAAACAGATATCCGGCTACCATCTTTTTTCTTTGAAGCCCTCTTAACTTCCTTTGCTTCTTCATATCGTATAACCCCTTTCCCTCATTTTACGGCATCACCAGATAATCCCTTGCCGGTATCTCTATTCCGTCCATCGTTACATTATCATAGTTATAATTTACATATACCTTTGTTCCATCTTCATAAACAGTAAGTGTAATGCCACTGTCTAAAATTGCATGGTCTACGATTCTCTGATGAAAAACACTGCCAAGCTCCTTTTGATATCTTGTATAAATTGCAAAAAGTTCATCCTTTGAAGCCTCATAATTTGCGCCAAAATACTGTGTATACTTCGTGTTCTGCAATTCTGTAGCATCTGCATCCATCAGGGAAAAATAAAGTCCTGCTCCATACTCTGCTGATTTTAAAAGCTCTTCCTCGCAATCAGCTGTCAGGTTTAATGCCTCCCCTGCATAATTCACATATCCATGAATCGCAATCTGATAAAAAGGAACTGCCGCATCTAAAATGGTATAGCCGGAACCGTTTAAATCCATATTGGTAATAAAATCCGTCACACCGAGTGTATAATCGTTTCCCATATTGGTCATAATCTTCTGACCGGATGCCTTGATTCCATTTAAAAGTGCCACCTGCTCTTTCTTCATGTTCTCTCTGGTCACAAGCTGTTTCTGGTTATAATCCGCCGACAATTCATAACCGATATCCCGGAGTGAAATCCCTGCCCCACCGTAAGTGTCCGCTGCCTTTGAAAGATTCTCTACATTCTGAAGAATTATCTCCGGCTTCAGTAAATAATACGGGTTCTGGTCATTCTGCTCACCATAATAAATTTTGTCAAACGGAAGTAGCTTCACTCTCTTCTCGTTCGCAAAGGTTGCCGCATCCCTGAAAACAAGAAAGCCATTCAAAAGATTGCTGTCATATTCATAGGTCGCTACTCCGTCTAAATAAAGGTCTACCTGATTCTCTGCGGCACAGGAAGTCAGATTCTTTAAATCTTTTTTACTTCCAAGTCTTCCAACTAATTTTACCTTCTTTAAAATCTTCTGATTGATACCACCGTTTGCCCAACCACTTAACTTCACCGAAAGGTCCTCAATTCCGGATTTCTTTAAATCCGTTATCATCTCTTCCGCCTCTTCATATGTAGTGAGTGCAAGCGGTCTCGACACAGGAATTCCACAGATTTGTTCTACTTTATCAACTGCTCCAAGAATTTCAACTGCTACCGGTACATCTGTATCCTCTTTCTTCACAAAAGCATCCGGATATTTCTGTTCCAGATAGTCATGATACACATTTGCCATATCCACATAGCTGCCGGAATCAACGAAACGGTAACGCTGCACAATTGTCTCATCCGGAATTGCCTGCTCATACATAAACATCTCACCGTTATATTTATCTGCCACATCACACTGTTCCCTGTGAAGCAGGGTGTAATTTGCGCTTACAAAGTTATAGCTGTTGTTTCTTCCACTGATATCTGCATTGATGCCCGCATAGGAAGCTCCGTCCTCCAACATACACAGCATGGAACTGTCTCCTTTGGAAATTCCGAACAGTCCATAATAAACACGCGTTTCATGCACAAGATAATCTCTTCCCTGCGCCATATCCCATCCGTAAAGACTGGAATAGTAACTGCTCTGCGCTGTCTTTCCGTTATTAAAATTGATAATCGAACCTCCTCCTTCCGGCACCAGCAGATAGCCTTCTTCATTCGTTGTGCCTGCCCCGAAATAAGGAAGCACATTTACCGTAATAAGCGGATAATCCTCTTTATACTCAATTTCATTCATCGGAACCGATACCAGTAAATCCTGACCTTCTAACCGATAGACCACACTGATATTAAAGACCGGTTTTGATGAAGATGATTCTGATAAGTCAAGCTCCTTGTCAGAAGCATAATCCTCTGCGGTATAACCGGCATCTGCGAAATACTGTTCTAACTTCTTTTTCATATTGTCTTTTACACCGTTTCGCAGTACATAAATGACTTCTGTTTCAAGAACCGGATACTGTTCTAAAAGTTCCTCACGGTTATCTTTCTTTCCGAGATTGTTAATATCATATTTCTTGTAAGAATCCCCTACATTGCTGGCGTCCGTTTTACTCATCTGCTCCATAAAAGAAAGCATCCGTTCCTCTGTGATGACTTTTGGAATCATAAACTCTTTTTCCATCTCGCCAACCGAATAGTGAACTTTGATAAAATCTGTTCCCTGCTCAATCTCATAATTTTTAGCCGCGATACTATATTTATAATTGTTGTACAGTGTATCAACTCCGTTAATGGTACTGTATGTCAAAAGCAGCGTGGACTTAAGATTCTCAATGTCTGACGGCAATGCCACCGGATCTTCATCTGCATCCTGTGGATTTGAGTACCACACGGTTCCGTTATCCTTCTGTGTCACGGAAAACTGTGTTGTTTCTGCATCCAGTACAAACTTTACGGAATCATTTTCCAGTACCAGCTCCCCGCCGTTTCCCTCATATTTGCTTACCGGTATCACCTCTGCTGTCTCCTCTTCTTCCGGAATAAGAGATACAGTAAGTGCCACAATTCCAATTGCCAGAAGAAACAATACTGGCACCAGGAGGCTTTTTGCCTGTTCTTTCAATGCAGCTTTCACTTTCATGTTTTTCTTTCCCCCCTATCCGTTACATCCGAAACATGATTTCTTTGGCAATTGATACGAAATAGGCAATTCCCTGACTAATCATGCTAAAAAACAGTAATAAGATAAATACCATCACCATCATGGCAAAAACAGATGCCACCATAAACAAAAGTGTTTTGCTAAGGCTGTACTCATGAATTTCCATCATGGCACAGATAATCAGTAACGCTGCCCACGCCAGGGAAAGTACCACTGCAAAATGATAAAATGTTCCCTCTTCTTTTGTAACCACATTGCTTAACAGAATCATCGGAAACTGGATGAGCGGATAAGGTGTCATCGCATAAGCTGTTCCCATATAAATCTGTGACAATCTTCCCTTTCCATCAAACAGTGTGGTAAGTCCCCAGTTTCCAACGCAAAACAGCGCCAATGGAAAAAGAATACTTGCAATATATAAAAAGATATTGACATCTTCCCAGTAAACCTGCATAAACAGGAAACTTGTAAACTGCAGTGACATAATGCGTGCCAGCACTGTCAAAATTACAATTGTATTTGCTACTGCAATAGAACCGCGCTTCTCATGCGTCAAGTCCCAAAAACCATCCAGCGGATGTGTAATGACATAAAGAGCATATTTGAGGCTGCCAAAATAGCGGCTGTATTTTTCTTTATTCTTTAATGAAGCTAGCATATCTGCCTCCATTCCCTGTCAACTTTTAAAAATTTCTGCGGTATCAATCTGAAATTTTACTTTCTTCACTCTTCCCACAATCATCGGAAGGATAAATAAAAGAAATACTGCCAGAAAAATCCATCCAATATGTTCTTCCACCCAATCCTTGCGGTACTGCTTAAACGCCTTGGAATAATTGTCATCATCCCACTTAAGCCGGAAGTACTTCATTGCCTCTTTGTATTCTCCCTGACGCATCAAAGCCCTTCCGATTCCGATATATGCCTGGTCATAATTTCCATTCATGTTCATAACTTCCCGCCAGGTTTCTCCGGATTTCTCATAATCTCCCTGGTCATATTCAGCAATCGCCTGGTAAATCTTATTTCCAAATACGGTCGGGGTAAATACGGTAAAACTTGCGTCCTGGGAATCAAGCACCAGAAGGTCTTTTCCCATATGTTCTAACGCTTCGGGGCGCTTAAAATATCCGTCCTGATTTCCGTTTCCACCAAACGCATATAACAGATTTCCCTGTGTATCATAGGCAAACAATCTGCCTCTCACCCTGTCTATTCCAAAATAAATTCCATTCTCTAACGCTGTCACATCTGCAATCAAAGATGGTCCGTCGTAGCCACCGGCTTTTCCCCAGTAGATATCTCCAATCGGCCGGAAATTTCCGTTTGTAATTAAAATATTGTTTCCCATCAGATTGAGTCTTCGAATCGGTTCGTCTTCACCACTTTTGATACCATTTGAGCTCACATTTGTAGTGCATGTAAAAATAAATCCTTCGGAATCCATATAGACATTGTCATACTCTGTCGGAACAAATGATTCCAGTGCTGCACGCTGTGCCTGTGTGGAAAATTTCTTCCAGATATAATCCGCCCAGTCATAGGTAACCTGACTGGCACCGTAAAATCCGGTAAATGTTCCGTCATTTTCATACTTGACAATTCCCTTATTGACGTTATCCGCAATGCAGTACACTCTTCCGGCACCGTCCACAACCAGCTTATCCGGCAGGAAAGACAGCGACTGGTCAAATGTCGCATCTGTCGGCTTTCCAAATTCCATCAGATAATTTAAGTCCTTGTCAATTTTTAAAATCAGGTTATTTTCCTTATCACAGATATACATGATTCCGT
>OMDO01000002.1_pt1 | contig 156731 bp, 185 predicted proteins | sample 1674051 | NCBI WGS metagenome assembly OMDO01 (sample SAMEA103958138, study PRJEB25191) | human gut metagenome | biome: human-associated habitat [ENVO:00009003]; feature: intestine environment [ENVO:2100002]; material: feces | place: Germany | collected 2013/2015 | reverse complement strand
CTGTGCCTGTCGTTTGCAGGAAATGAATTTGCCGTGTTATTCTGCAGTGGAACGGTTGCCGTTTGTCTGCTGGTTGTGGGAAAACGCAGATACCATAGGTTGGATGTAATATAGGACCGAAGTACAATTGGCGGGGAAGTGTAAAATAGCAATGTTGAATGGAAAATGAAAAAGAGTAAGACAAAAATGCTGTAGGTTTTGAAAACATACAGCATTTTTGCTAGTTTACTATACACCCTTTCCGGTATAAAGCTGATAATATTTTCCTTTGGCTGCAATGAGCTGGTCGTGATTTCCACGTTCGATGACACGGCCCTGTTCGAGTACGATGATACAATCACTGTTTCGGACGGTGGACAGGCGGTGTGCAATGACAAAGGTCGTTCTTCCGGCCATCAGTTTATCCATACCATCCTGTACGATACGCTCGGTACGGGTATCGATGGAACTGGTTGCTTCATCGAGAATCAGAACCGGTGGATTTGCGATTGCTGCGCGGGCAATCGCAATCATCTGGCGCTGTCCCTGGCTTAAGTTGGCTCCGTCTCCGGTGAGAACCGTCTGGTAGCCGTCTGGCAGCTGACGGATAAAGGTGTCAGCATTGGCAAGGCGTGCAGCCGCATATACTTCTTCATCGGTTGCATCGAGCTTACCATAACGGATATTTTCCATAACGGTTGCGGTAAACAGGTGCGTATCCTGCAATACAATGCCAAGGGAATGGCGCAGGTCAGCTTTTTTGATTTTGTTGATGTTGATACCATCGTAACGGATTTTTCCGTCTTGAATATCGTAGAAACGATTAATCAGGTTTGTGATGGTTGTTTTACCGGCACCGGTGGAGCCGACAAAAGCAATTTTCTGTCCCGGGGTAGCGTAGAGATCTACGTTGTGCAGAACGATTTTTTCCGGAACATATCCAAAGTCCACATCATCAAATACGACATCTCCGGTCAGACGGATGTAATCTACGGAACCATCTGCCTGATGTACATGTTTCCAGGCCCAGATGCCGGTGTTTTCGGTGGTCTCAGTCAGAACACCGTTCTCTTCTCTGGCATTGACCAGTGTAACATATCCATCGTCGGTTTCCGGCTTCTCGTCAAGAAGTTTGAAGATTCGCTCGCTTCCGGCCAATGCCATAACCACACTGTTGAGCTGCATACTCACCTGAGAGATTGGCATGTTGAAACTCTTGTTGAATGTAAGAAAACTTGCAAGTTTTCCAAGGGTGAGCCCTCCGAAACCACTCAAAGCCATGACACCACCGATCATGGCACAGAGCACATAACTTAGATTTCCAATCTGTGCATTGACAGGTCCAAGATAGTTGGAGTAACGGTTGGCATTGTAAGCACTGTCAAACAGTTGATCGTTTAATTTGTTGAAATCTTCAATATTTTGCTGCTCGTGTGTAAATACTTTTACAACTTTCTGGCCGTTTAGCATTTCTTCGATAAAACCGTTCACTTTACCGAGATCTTCCTGCTGTGCAAGGAAGTAGCGGCTGGAAAAAGAGGCAAATTTTCCAGTTATGAACACGGTGATTGCAACCATGATCAGTGTGATGACCGTAAGCGGAATATTTAAAATGATCATATAGATAAATACGTTTACAATTGTTACCACACTGTTTAAAAGCTGTGGAATACTCTGGCTGATGACCTGACGCAAAGTATCGATGTCGTTCGTGTAGACAGACATGATGTCACCGTGAGAGTGCGTATCAAAATACCGGATCGGAAGATCCTGCATATGGGTAAACAGATCGTCACGCAGATGTTTGATACTTCCCTGTGAAATATAGATCAAAAGCTTATTGTAGGCAAATGTAGCGATGACACCAAGGGCATAAAAGCCGGCCACGCGACCGATGGCACCAAGCAGAGCACTGTAATCGTCGCTGTGATTCTGAACCATTGGAGTGATATAGTCATCAATCAGTGTCTGCATAAACATCGTTCCCTGTGTGTTACAGAGGACGCTTAATAAAATGCCGATGATAACAAGAATATATAATACGCCGTAGCGTTTGAAAACATAACCCATCAGTCTTGCAAACAGTTTTCCCGGATTTTTGATTTTTGGTTTCGGACCTTTTGGTCCGCGTCCTGGTCCTGGCATTATGCGGCACCTCCTTCGTCAAAATCTCCGCCACCCTGTGTCTGCGATTCATACACATCACGGTAGATAGCGTTGGTCTGTAAAAGTTCTTCGTGAGTACCGAAACCGTCCAGATGACCGTCATCTAAGACGATAATATGATCGGCATCCATAACCGAAGAGATACGTTGTGCAATAATAATTTTTGTTGTGCCCGGGATTGCTTCGCGGAATGCTTTACGGATGCGGGCATCCGTTGCTGTATCCACGGCGCTGGTACTGTCATCGAGAATCAGCACTTTTGGCTTTTTCAACAGGGCGCGTGCGATACACAGACGCTGTTTCTGACCACCGGATACATTGGTTCCGCCCTGTTCGATGTGGGTATTGTATTTGTCCGGAAATGTCTGGATGAATTCATCTGCACACGCCTGTTTGCAGGCTTCGATGCATTGCTCTTCGGTTGCGTTCGGATCACCCCAGCGCAGGTTGTCAAGAATGCTGCCTGAAAAAAGCACATTCTGTTGCAGAACAACGGACACTTCATTTCGCAGCGTATCCAGATCGTAGCTGCGGACATCTTTGCCTCCGACATAGACTGCGCCTTCGTTGACATCGTAAAGGCGGCTGATCAGGTTGACCAGAGATGATTTTGAACTTCCGGTTCCACCGACGATACCGATGGTCTCTCCGGAGGCGATGGATAGATTGATATCATCCAGTACCGGAACCTCGGCAGAAGCAGAGTAGCGGAAAGTAACATGCTCAAAGCGAATACTTCCGTCTTTGATTTCATAACATGGATCTTCCGGGTTATGCAGTGTGCTTTCTTCATTGATGACTTCTGCGATACGTCGTGCACTTGCGATACTCATGGAAATCATAACGAATACCATGGAGAGCATCATCAGGCTCATCAGAATGTTCATACAGTAGGTAAGCATTGCCATAAGATCACCGGTATCCAAAGTCGATCCAATAACCATATGTGCACCGAACCAGCTGATCAGAAGAATGCAGAAGTATACAGTAAACTGCATCAGTGGCGAGTTCCATACGACAACGGACTCTGCCCGGAAAAGCATGTTGTAGATGTTCTGGCTTGCTTTTTTGAAACGCTTTTTTTCGTAATCGCCACGTACATAGGCTTTTACGACGCGGATTGCGGATACATTTTCCTGTACACTTTCATTCAGATCATCGTATTTTTTGAACGCTTCCTGAAAGTAGTTCATGGCGCGGCGCACAATAAAGGCAAGACATCCACCGAGAAGGATGACCGCAACCAGATAGATACAGGCAAGTTTCGGACTGATGAAAAATGACATGAACATTGCTACGATCAGCGTAGATAATGCACGTACACACATACGCAGAATCATCTGGTAAGAGTTCTGTATGTTTGTGACGTCGGTGGTCAGTCGTGTGACAAGACTCGAAGTATTGAATTTGTCAATATTGGCAAAGGAATATGTCTGAATTTTTTCAAACATTGCTTTGCGCAGGTTGCGTCCAAGACCCATAGAAGCCATGGCTCCGTATTTGGCGGCCAGTAAGCCGAAGGTCAGGGAGAAGATGGCAGTGATGATCATAATGCCACCGGTTACGTAAATATGATGGGTGTCGCCTTTGTTCACACCCTCATTAATGATGGAAGCCATCAGAAGCGGAATGATCATTTCCATGATGACTTCGCAGAAGGCAAAGACCGGAGTCAGAATGGATGACTTCGTAAACTCTTTGACCTGTGCAAGTAGTGTTTTTAACATAATGTCCCCTCTTTCTGAAATATTCACAAACTTATGAAAAGCGGGTTGCTTTTTGAAAGTTAGTGTGCTAAATATATGTTAGACCATGACTTTTATATTGTCAATACAGAAAAAATAATTAAGTAGAGGAGAGCAGATATGTCTTGCAAAAATGGAAAACCGGATCATCTAGGTCACCGTTTTCGGGTCATCCACAATATGATCGACAAGTATTTTCAGAAGAACAGAGAGGCCGGCAGAGCATGCAACCTTACGAGGGCGCAGTGCGGAGCCATTCATTATTTCTATGATCATCGGGAGGAAGACATCTTCCAGAAAGATTTTGAGGCGGAATTTTCCATATCCGGGGCGACGGCTACAAATATATTAAAAGTACTGGAGCGGGAAAAACTGATCGAACGGATTCCGATGAAGGAAGATGGGCGTCTCAAAAAAATTGTGTTGCTCGATGCGGGGGCACAGGTTCATGAGGAGGCATACACCAATATCTTGTATATGGAAAAAACTTTAACAAAAGGAATGAATGCCGATGAAATTGCAAATCTAAGGCAATTGTTGGATAAAGTGATACACAATTTGGAAGATTTGCAGGAATTGCAAGGATAATTTTGTGCAAAAATAACCACATAATATTGGCGTGACTTATTGACAAGAACACAAGATATAGTGTAATCTTGTACATGCAGGAAAAATGATGCCTGTATGTGAAAAACAAAAAGCAACAGAGTCCGTTGCTTCATCATATTACTACAAAATGGGCACGATAGAGTTTGGTCCATACAGAAAATTAGGAGAGAGGGAAGATAATGAAGATCATCAAACGAAGTGGCGTTGAGGATATATTTGATGCAAATAAGATTGTCGCTGCAGTGCAGAAAGCCAATGCATCGGTTATTGATTATGAAAAATTGAGCAATGAGCAGATTGAGGAGATTGCGAACAACGTAGAAGTTGCGTGTGAGAACATGAAGCGTTCACCAAGCGTGGAAGAGATCCAGGATATGGTAGAGAACCAGCTGATGAACAAGCATGCATTTACCGTTGCGCGTAATTATATTACTTATCGTTATAAGAGAGCACTGGTGCGTAAATCAAATTCCACGGATGAGCAGATTTTAAGCCTCTTAGAGTGCAATAATGAGGAAGTAAAGCAGGAGAATTCCAACAAGAATCCTACGGTAAACAGTGTGCAGCGTGATTATATGGCAGGTGAGGTCAGCAAGGATATCACCAAGCGTTTTCTGTTGCCGGAAGACATTGTGGAGGCTCATGAAAAAGGACTGATCCATTTCCACGATGCAGACTATTTTGCGCAGCATATGCACAATTGCTGTCTTGTAAATCTTGGGGATATGCTTGAGAACGGAACGGTTATCAGTGAGACAAGAATTGACCGACCGAAGAGTTTCTCCACCGCATGTAATATTGCAACGCAGGCAATTGCACAGATTGCAAGTTCCCAGTATGGTGGACAGAGTATTTCCCTGTCACATCTTGCACCATTTGTACAGGTCAGCCGTGAAAAATTCCGTATACAGGTGCGCAGGGAATTCGAGGCAATCGGATTGGATCTTGACGAAGAAAAAATCAACAAAGTAGCAGAGCTGCGTGTAAAAGAAGAAATCAACCGTGGTGTGCAGATGATCCAGTATCAGGTCATCACACTGATGACAACGAATGGACAGGCTCCATTTATTACTGTATTTATGTATCTGGACGAGGTACCGGAAGGACAGACGAGAACCGATCTTGCAGCAATCATTGAGGAAATGCTTCACCAGAGAATCAAAGGTGTCAAGAATGAAAAAGGTGTATTTATCACACCGGCTTTTCCAAAGCTGATCTATGTGCTGGAAGAGGATAACATTCATGAAGATTCTCCATACTGGTATCTGACCCAGCTTGCAGCGCAGTGTACTGCAAAGCGTATGGTTCCAGATTACATTTCAGAGAAGAAGATGAAGGAACTGAAGGTGGACAAGAATGGAGAAGGACATTGCTATACCTGTATGGGATGCCGCAGCTTCCTGACTCCTTATGTGGATCCGGAAACAAACAAACCGAAATATTATGGACGTTTCAACCAGGGTGTTGTCACCATTAATCTGGTAGACGCTGCATGCTCTTCAGGTGGAGATATGGACAAGTTCTGGAAAATCCTTGATGAACGTCTGGACTTATGTTACCGTGCGCTGATGTGCAGACATAAGAGACTTTTGGGAACACCGTCCGATGTAGCTCCGATTTTATGGCAGAATGGCGCACTTGCCAGACTGAAAAAAGGCGAGCCGATCGACAAGCTGCTTTTTGGCGGATATTCCACAATTTCTCTTGGATATGCCGGACTTTGCGAGTGTACCCGCTATATGACAGGTGTTTCACATACAGAGCCGGAACTTGGTACACCGTTCGCACTCAAAGTAATGCAGCATCTGAATGATGCCTGTGCAGAATGGAAAGCAAAAGAAAATATTGATTTCAGTCTGTACGGTACACCGCTTGAGTCTACGACTTATAAGTTTGCCAAATGCTTACAGAAACGTTTCGGAATCATCAAGGGGGTCACGGATCGCAACTACATTACAAACAGTTATCACGTACATGTTACGGAAGACATCAATGCTTTTGATAAGCTGAAATTTGAGTCACAGTTCCAGGCATTGTCCCAGGGTGGTGCAATCAGTTATGTGGAAGTGCCAAATATGCAGAACAATATCGAAGCAGTTCTTTCTGTTATTCAGTACATCTACGACAACATTATGTATGCAGAGCTGAACACCAAGAGTGATTACTGCATGGAATGTGGTTATGATGGCGAGATCAAGATCGTCGAGGAAGAAGGAAGCGGCAAGCTTGTTTGGGAATGCCCGAACTGCGGAAACCGTAACCAGGATAAAATGAGCGTAGCGCGTCGTACGTGTGGATATATCGGAACACAGTTCTGGAATCAGGGACGTACACAGGAAATCAAGGAGCGCGTGTTACATTTATAAAGATTGTGTCATAAAGGAATAAAGGAACATTGCAATGAATTATGCAGGAATAAAGTATTGTGATATTGCAAATGGAAGTGGCTGCCGGACCGTATTATTTGTGTCCGGCTGTCGTAATGCATGCAAAGGTTGTTTTCAGCCACAGACATGGGATTTCTGTTATGGAAAGCCTTTTGATGAGGCTGTGCAGCAGGAAGTGATCGATTCGTTAGAACCGGAATATATTACCGGAATCACGCTTCTTGGCGGGGAACCGTTCGAGCCGGAGAATCAGGCAGCATTGCTTCCATTTATGAAAAAAGTAAAAGAAAAATATCCGAATAAGAATGTGTGGGCTTTTACCGGATATATATATGATAAGGATCTGATTCCAGGTGGAAGAAAATACACAAAAGATACAGATCCGCTTCTGGATATGATCGACGTTTTGGTGGATGGACCATTCGTGGAAGAATTGAAAGATATTACACTCAAATTCCGCGGTTCATCAAATCAGCGCCTTTTGGACTTGAAAAAAACGAGAGAACATGGCAAAATAGTTATGCAATTTTAGAAATGATCGGGAAAGAGGCGTGAATCAAATGAAAAAGCAAGTAAACAAAATGATTGGTTTTGTCTGCTATATCATTGGCGTGGTTTGTTCTGTCTATTTTGGTCTGTGGAAAATGCTTCTGATTCCTCTGCGGATGCTTTATGTAGCCGCTGTCAACGGGGAACTTAGTGCAACACTTGTGATTGCATGTGCAATTAAAATTTTGTTTTCTACAACAATGAGCGGACTGATCTGGTGTATTGGATACATTGTTTATAATCATTTCAAAGGAACAGAAGATCCGGATTGGGAGGCAATCGAAGCCAGGCGAATGAAAAGACGGGATGAGGATGAGAAAGAGAGGCAGGCATCGTGATTTTACGTGTACCTGAATATTACGACGAATTTTCCTGTATCGCCAGCCGCTGCAAGGACAGCTGCTGTGCGGGATGGGAGATTGATATTGATGAGGATTCTTACGCATATTACAACAGTGTGGAAGGTCCATTCAGCAAGCGGCTGAAAGAAAGTATCTACGAGGCCGATGATGAGGATGGATGTGGTTATCGTTTCAAATTAAAAGGCAACAAGCGTTGTGCGATGTTAAATGATAACAATCTCTGTGACCTGTATACGGCATTGGGAGAGGAGGCGCTGTGTGAAGTATGCACAGAGTATCCTCGTTTTTCTATTATTTATGGAAATGTGGAACAGAAGGCACTAAGCCTTTCCTGTGAGGAAGTCGGCCGAATTCTGTTTGAACGCACCAATCCGGAAAAGCTGATTGATATTGAACTTCCGGGAGACTGCGACGACGGTGAGGATGATCCGGCTTATGTGGCATTTTTTGAGTGGGTGCAGCAGGAAGCAGTGGCAATCCTGCAGAATCGGGAGATTCCGGTTACCCAGCGGATGCGTGAGTTTCTTGCCTGGTGCGACAGAGTACAGACGATTGTTAATTATTCACAGGCAAAGGACGATACGACTATTCTTGCGCGTTGGAGAAATGAGGACGCGGACCGTGAAATTCATGAGTGGGAACAAAAGAACGTAGAAGGCAAAAAGCAACCCGAGCGGAAGCTTTCTTATGAGGATTTCTGCGATCGTTTTGAAATATTTCTCGATATGGAAGAACTTGATGAGGAATGGATCAATACAAAAGCAGAGTTTGAAAAGCTGTATCAGGAAGATACCTATGAAAAGGTTCTATTGGAGTATCTGAATTCTTCCGACTATTCAGAATTAGGATATGAGCATTTGCTCGTCTATTTTGTATACCGCTATCTGATGAACGCAGTGTATGATTTTGATATTTTGTCCTATGCAAAAATGATTGTGGTGGCAACACTGGTTGTGCGGGATATGGATGCTGCGCGATACCAGCGCAATGGTGGCAGATTTACGATGTTTGACCGCATTGATGTGGCACGTATTTTCTCAAAGGAAGTAGAACATTCCGAGGGGAATGCAGAAGAACTCAAAGAAATGTGTATGATGGAAGAAATCGCAAGAGTGGATGCACTTTGCAGACAAATATAAGAAAAGCCGCTGTATGATTTAAAGTTTCAAATCATACAGCGGTTTTGTTTTGCTTTCTTTTATTTTCTTTTATTTGTCTAAGAGATCAGTATAGAAATCTGCGTAATCACTTCGTTTTTCTTTGCTGAAATCAATTGCAGCCGATGGATGCTGATTTAAACGTCCGGTCAGAAGGTACGGAATATCGTAACCCCATACAGCTCCGCTTTCTTTCAAAGGAAGCATGTAATCCTCTAAGAATTTAAGAACCGGGAAGATATTGTATTTTGGATTTTTTAAGAAGCTAAGCAACAGTTCCATTGCACAGTTACCGGCACCACGTCCCATGGACATCATGGTTGCATCTAACAGGCTGACACCACGGGATGCCGCTTCGATCGTATTGGCGAAAGCAAGCTGCTGATTATTGTGCGCATGCATACCAATGTATTTTCCGTATTTCTCCCCAAGTTCGGTGTATTTGTCAGCAATCGAGCGAATCTGTTCAGGGTAGAGGGAACCGTAACTGTCTACGATGTAGATGCCGTCGGCACTGCTTTTTCCTACCATTTCGAGCGCCTGGTCAATATCCGTTTCTTTTGCGTTGGAGATTGCCATGATGTTACAGGTTACTTCGTATCCCTTTGCTTTTGCATCCTCGATCATTTCAATTGCAGCAGGCATCTGATGTACGTAAGTAGCTACGCGAACCATATCGATAACACTGTCTTTTCTGTCAATGATGTCCTTTTTGTAATCGCAGCGGCCAACGTCTGCCATGACGGAAATCTTCATATCTGAGTTGTTGTCACCTACGATCGCACGGATATTTTCTTCATCACAGAATTTCCACTTGCCGAATTTATTTACATCAAATAACTCCTTGGAAGCCTTATATCCAAATTCCATATAATCAACGCCTGCCTTTACGTTGGTACGGTACAGTGCATTGATAAAATCGTCGGAGAACATAAAGTTGTTTACAAGTCCTCCGTCACGAATGGTTGCGTCCAATACTCGAATATCGGAACGTGCTGTCATTAAGTCTCCCTTTTGAGCCATTTTTGTTTTCCTCCTTAGGTAAAATAATTATTTAACACTTTAACGCCTTAACGCGTGTGAGTATATAATAACACATTCAAATAAAATTGCAAGTACATTCTTTACTTTTTGGAGGATAAATTCCGTCTTATTTCGTCAAATAACATGTAATGTTAAAATAAAGGAATTATCATATATTTATTTTTCATCACGTTTCATCAGGAAGCGTTATTTGATACAAAAAAGGTACAGTAAAAGGTACATTTGAATCAGCGTCGCTGATTCTGAGTCCATAGATAAAAAATGTTGAACAGACTTATTCTGACCAGTTTGAGATTGTTGGAATTAGCGGAAGTTTGGCAAATCCAATAGTGATAGATGGTTTCCGTAAATCGGGAAGGTTCTATATTGACGGAAAAAGAATGTATGATAGAATTGTTATTTGTAAGAAAGCAAGGGGTGTGATTATGAGTTGGGATAGATATGAATTTGATGAACAATCATCTTGTGCTTGCGGTAAAGGCATTGTAGTTAAACACTGCTATCGTGAAGATGATGACTGGAATAGAAGTCGTGAAGGGTGTACTGGTATAGATATACAATGCCATGAATGTAAATCTAAATATCATTATGATAGTATTACTCGGCATCATTGGTGTCCTTCTTGGGTGGGAGATGGTTTTTACACTTCCGAATATTTAGTTCCAAACGGATTAAAGATTCCCGAAGTTATTATTGCGAGGTCTTGTTTTGGATATACTATGAAAGAGGATATAGTATGTTGCGTGACAAAACAAACACTTCAAAATGTCATTGAAGATATGAAAACAAACAAATACTCCACAAGAGTTAAAATGTCTGAAAGTGAAACTATTGTAAGTATTTGTAACAAAAGGCTTCGAACAAAATCTTTAAACAAAATTATTCCAATTTTACAGGAGATATTGGAATCTTACGAACAATATAAATGGAACCCTGATACCATTACGGAATATAAACAAAAGGAAGCTGAACAAATAAAACAAAACGAAGATATGATTACTGAGGTGATATCCAAATCATACGAATTGCATTTTCATAGAAAAGATTGAAGATTATGCACGCTACAGTAGAGAAAGCATTGGAAGAATATATCAATAAGTACAATAAAACAGGCAGAATTTAAGAAAAAAGACAGCCACTTTTCCGTTAATTGGAAGAGAGCTGTCTTTTAATTTAATCTTTTAAAGGATAAAAATTGTGATAACAGAGGACGTATTTATCATCCGAACTTGTAATATCCTCATGGTAATGCCCGAAATACCATTGTTTAAAAGTAACAAAGCTATCGATGTAATTGAAATAATCGGCAAGCATTGCCATGACAGTCTCCGGTATATAGATACTCATAAAAAGTCTCCTTTCCGGCGGTATGAACTATTTAAAGGGGTATAGAGACAATTTTAAGTGTTCGATGAGGATTCCTTTGTCTTATCCTTTTTCAGCAGTTCCTGCATCATATACAGCACATATGCAGGTGGTGTCCTGCGGTTATGTTCCCAGTCCTGCAGGGTGCAGGTTGGTATATGAAAGTAAGTGGCAAACTGCGCTTGGCTTAATCCTGTATTAGCTCTTAGCTTACGTATAGTTTCATTGATGGATGTATCCTTCATAATTACTCCTTTAACAATAAATATGGAATGCAATTTCGCTTGCAAGCCGTTTTAACTGACGTAACTGCTTTTCCGTGAGGGAATGATGTTTTTGGTAGTAATCACGGAAACCGGCAATGTATTCATAACCACGGCAGACTTTATAAACCGGAGCATCACCGTCAATGATAAGTGCATATCCTGAATTAATTCCTCTTCGATATCATAGATATCACTCCATTTACAGCTGCTTAGTCCTGCATGAGCCATGCGTATTTTTTGTTTTAAGTTATCATTCATTTCTTTCATGTTATCTCTCCATATCGTCATCTATGTCCTGTTGCAGTGCTGCTGCATAAAAATTAGAGGATTTCGGATTTAAACTGTAACCCCTTTGATAAGCTTCAATAAGTTCAATTTTCTTTTCATATCCGGCTTTTATATTATCGAGATAAACGACCGAATATGGGTCTTTTTCGTACCATTTACCAAGTTCCGTAGGGTCTGGAATCTTGGATAAATCAAGGATGTTTCGGTTTTTTACCTGTGCAAGCATTTTACGTTCTGTTTTGTAAAAAGACGTAACAGGAATATCGAGTACCGTGCTTTCGTTATATCTTCCGTTATAAAACATACAATTACCGGTATCAAATAAAGGTGCAGGTTTTACAAAATACAAAGTATCTGGATTCCTTAAAATTCCAAGATTAAGCAGATGGCGGTCTGTATTCGTGAGTAAGAAATCGGACATGATGGTATAATCAATAGAATCCTGCATAATATCTCTCGGAACACCAAGTCTAACACAGGTATCAATATAGTGCTGTAGTACAGATACATCATTTGGCTGTTTATCATAAAAAGTAATATCATATGCTGGAATAAATTCAAGGTCAGACGTTGTAAAGTTTTTTGAAACACATCCGATTTCGGCTCCCATAGTCGTAGGAAGGTCTATAGTGTTATATTCCACATGGTCTACACCTTGTAAAGTGTGAACAGAAGATGCAAACACTTCGTTTAAACTTTGCCTATACATATCTCCGTAATTACCTTTTACAAGATAACGTTCGCCGTCTATAATTACCCACCGTTTTTGCAATTCGCCCTGTGTTGTTGCACTTGGCTTAAATGGACTGATGTTTTCTAAATCGGAATAGTGAAAATCGTTTTCGGCAAAATTATGTGTATATAGATTTACTTCTTCCCATGTAAGAGCAGAATCGATTGGTTTAATCCAGTACTCATCAATTAGTGATAATCCAAGATTTTGCATCATATATTCCATATTATTCATTCCACCGAGGAGAACTGATTGATTCTTCTGATGTTTTGGAATTGCCCGGCGTTCCCACCAATTAGAAAAAGCTTTTTTATCAGAATGCCCGATAGGTGCATGAGTTTTGTTTAAGACATCACTATCGATAAGTTTTCCATCGTTAGCATCTAAAAGAAGCATTTCGGCAATCTGATTCTTATGCATTAAGTAATATTGTTTTATCTCAATCATAGATAGTTCCTTTCATAAGCACTCCGTCCTTTTTTAAAGAGAGACATGCATTTAATAACTGTTTTGCAGCTATTAAAAGAGCGTCGTACATATCCGGTGTATAGAGGATATGAAACGGTATTTTGACAGCATATTCTGCAGCATTACAGACAATATATAAATGATTGTCAATTTCTTGGAACACTGCAGTTACATGATGCTCTTTTGAAATAATTTCCGTTTTTAAAAAATCTTGATATGTTTTCATAATATTACCTCTTAATATATTATACCGTTATCTTCCCATATCGTCATCAATTTCATTTTCCTGCAACAGCTGTTTCTCACTGAATAATCTCTTGTAGTAGTTTATCGATGCTTTCAGGTAATCTACTGCAATATTACCGGTCGGATATTGGCCTTTTAATAAGACATTCAGTTTATCCGTATCAATCATAAACTTCGGGCCATGGTATAATTTATCAATAGCAACAAACTGTGCTTCAAAACTGCCGGAAACAGTTGCAGCACATAATCGTTCTTCCTTTTCTTCATCTTCAAGGATTGGTGGTGTGATATTAAAATTCATCATCAGTCCCTGCCCGTTATCGAAGATGGGAGCAAAGCGGAAGGTACCATCTGCCTGTAAAATAATACCGAGGTTATTGAAATGCCGGTCCGGGTTCCTTGTTATCATGTCAAGTGCAAGGTTTTTATACAGATAAGCTGTTGCATCAAGCTCTGTTGCTTTTTGAATAAAATCAATCAGGTAATGCAGCCTTGCATCTGCGTTCTGCAGTTCGCCCATCTTATCTGACAGACTCCTTCCGGTCATGTTTCGGTATAATGTATCAAAGGTAATGAACTGTTCATGTGTATTAAGAAAATCCCTGCTCCTGCAGCCTTTCTTTCCATTGATGGTGCAGCGTTCATAAGTAACATAATCCTTGATATTGGAGCAGGAGAGTAGCATACTTGTTACTTCCTCTGCAAGTCCTTCCATACCAAGCGAATCATATTTGTACCAGTAACCATCTTTATGAAATTTGGTCTGGCTTCCCATGGTATCAATACTTGCCAGTATCGCATAAGCCCGGTCAATCGTGTAATTTTCCATATAAAATCCTTTCTATGGGATTATTTTATATTCATAATCCTGTATTTCCACAGTACAGCCTTCATTTCTTAATCGCTCGATGGTCATGTCATTTAGCCAGCCGTGGAAATTCAATTTTCTTTCTCCACCATAGATATAGCAATAATGCATAATTATACGCTCCTTATACAAATTCTATCGAAAGGTGGTCATGTGCCATCTTACCATTTGTCTTTCTTACAATTTCCCATACATCATAGGATGCAAGCCCAAGATAAGAGAGTAAGTCATCTTTATTCCTTCGGCTCTTATCAAAACACCTGCTTTCAAGGAAAGCTGTCACTTCCTCTATCTTTACTGAATCCATTCCGTAAAACGGGTAAAGAACGGATTCTTTGTAATGTTCGATAGCAGCGGCATTGCTTGCTATCGTAACTTTCATCACTTTTTTATCGTTGTCGAGTACATAAAAGTCTGTATGATTCATATGATTACCTCTTTGCTTACTTATTCAGTTTCTTCTGACAGTCAGGACATAGATTTATGCTGTTTTCGTCATCCCATATCCAGTCAGCAGTTTCTTCTTTGATTTTCTTGATTGAACCTGCGTTAGAGTAGTAGCGGCTTATAGTAGCCATCGCACCGCAGTTGCCACAGGTTATTTCGCACCAGATTTTTGCTTTCATATTATTATCTCTCATAATCGTCATTCTCTAACTCGTATTCTTCCCAAATTAAATCTCGCACTTTTTCGATTGTGTCATCCCGGACAAATCTTGACATATCCATATCTTGAATTTTATCCAGTCTTAACTCAAGAAAAGCCTGTGTTCCCGGATTTAAAACAGAAATAAACTCTTCATAATCAATTGTTTTATCAATTTCGCCAGTCTTATTTGAATACCGATAAAGGTATGGATTATTAACAAACTGTGGATTGACATAAATCAAAAGGGATGTTTTAGCCGATAATCGTACAACAGCGAAGCATTCTTTGTTAATAACTCCTGTTTTTAATCGGTTTTCAATACCTTCAAAATGAAAATCGAGTAATGAGGAAACATCTTCCATAAGTTGTGTGGATTCTGATAAATCCGTATGGTTTTCATTTACGACAGTCAATGTCTGAAACTGATGATTGTTTAGCATATAGTCCCTTTCTATAACGGAATGATTCCGTCTCTTTTCGCCTTATCGATAGACTGTGGCATATCAACAAGGATACCGGCTTCTTCCCGGATACCGTTTTCAATTTTTTCTTTCAATTCAGATGCTGACAAATCGGGTGTGCATCCAAAAGCTTCACCTGAATAATAATTTAATGCTACATCTGTGAAAGTATCATTATAAACGGTTTCATATAACTGAATGATATTGTCTGATAATTCAACTGTTTTTCCATATACTATAAATGTTTTCATATCGTTCTCCTTATATATTAACTTTTGCAATTTCATTTACATCTGTTTCTATATATTTATTATAGGGCATTGCCTTATAATTGTCAATAAATTGTTATATTTTCGGATAAGCAACAAGAGACCGCAAAACACGGTCTCTTAATAAGTTTATATGTCGTTCTTCCTGCAGATAATTTTGTTCCTGTTCCTGCTGCAAATACTCAACAATATAACATCAGAAATCTATCTTTAATCCAGTTCTGGTTCATTCTGCATAGCATCCTTATATGCTATATATGCTTCGTATAATGCGGTAAGGTCAGAAAAACGCATATTCCTTGAAGTACCATAGAACGGATTATTAAAGTCTATTTCATAATCAGTATCAGCATCCTTAAGCTCCTGTAGCATCTGTTTTGCCGGGGCAAGCAGCACATTGTCTTTTGTCAGTTCGTTCTGTGGAATATGCAGTAGTATTACAACTTTATTGGTAATAGAACTATTGTCGAGACTTGTATCAATCGTACAGACTCCTTCTGCAATATCGATAAGACATGGGTCGTTATAGTCTGTCTTATAATCCGCAAGAAGAAAGTCTTTTACTTCATTTAGTGATTCCAGTTTCACAAGATGGGTGGAGCTGCAATTACTGCCACCGAAAGGAAAACTGATATCTTCATAAAAATTGTGACCTTTAATGATAAACGGAAGATTGATACATCCTCTTAAATCCGTACCGGTATAGATAAAGCGGTGGTTATGTCCGTGGACGCTTTGTTCTACACCATAGATATCAGAAAAATCAATCGAATCAAGAATTTTCTGCTCTGATTTTGCGAGATTTACAGTTGAAATCTCTTTTGCGTCTTTGAAAACGGCAGCAAGCATTTCAACTGTCTCCTGCTCATAGTTACCGCATAAGCCTGAATATCTCGATATGTCAGCAAGAACACGTCCGAAGCAGTCTGCAAAGTGGTCTTTATTAAAATCATTTTTAAATTCATCTGGTATCGTAAGCATAAGTTTCATAATTTAATCCCTTTCCTGTTCATATTCAGCATCCTGTTCAGACTCAATTTCCGATTCCACTGTGGATTCTTTATCGATTGCTGGCATTTCCTTGATAAACTGAATCACTTCGCCAAGAGGCACCATAGTCATGTTATTTACCTGCCCGTCTTCGTGAAAACGGTCGTAGAGGGCAGCAGTAAGAGTGTCTACATCTATGAGTGCAGGTTCCGTCTGTTTTATTCCATGCATATTCATACTTATTTACCTCCTTAATCCAATTCTATCTCAGTTTCTTTTTCCTGTGATTTATTTTTAAAGTCACGCAATGTACCATAAAACCGGTTATCGATATCCCCTCTGTAATTCGGGTCAGGGTATAACCACATATCGTCCAATGCCGTATCGCGGTAGTTTGTGGCATCAAAGGATAATTCCCCGATATAACCTTCGGTGTCATGGCTTACGATGCAAAGCCTTTCCTCGCGGTTATAGTGCCATGCCTTTGCAGGAGAAAGGAGAGTGTCGATATCTCCTTCCTTTAACAGCTTTCCATGACCGTGCTGATAGTTTTCTTCGTTTTCATAATAATATAATTTTGCCTTTACATTATCTAACGGTTCATTAGCTCTTTTTGTTGAACTAGACCCAGCAGCTTTACTAGCTGCGATAATTTCCTGCAATTCTTTCTCAGATAATGCAATTTTATTAATGTCTTCTTTTGTTAGTGTTCTCTGCAGTAATGACTCATCACGTTTACAGAGAATACTTTTACTGCAAAGTTTCATGTCCTGATACTTTTCCCAATACATAAGCTTGCAAATACCTTGCGTTTGCAAAGCCATGTTTCCTGTTGGAAGTATATCGTAAGGTGCACAAATTACCTCTGAATCAGAAATTTTCAACTTATGTCTTTTTCCAAAGTTGTCAGTGTATGTATAACTGTTTTTTGTTTTAAAAAGCATAATTACCTCCTTATTACAATTCCCTTTCATCCTGTTCTAAATCGCGTTCAGCTGTAATATCGTTATCCAGGTCATCCCGGACAGAATCAATAATTGAACTGATATTTTCTATGAAGTCCTGAACGATGTCATTTGGAGTTCCATAGTGTTTTCTGACCATATTGCAGAGAGCAGTACTCTTTTCTTTGATTGCAGAAAGGATATGGTCAATCACGGTATCTTCGATACGCTTTTGAGCAAGCTTTGGGTCTTCTCCGAATGATACGCCAAGCGCATTAAGCTGTGCAAAAGCCTGATTGCGTTCTGCTTTAACCTGTTCGTAGAGGGAAAGTGGCACGGATTCTTCGATTGCCTTTGGTTTTGTATTACTGATAAAATCAACATTACAAAATTCCTTTACGGACATTTCCTTGTGATGTTCTCTGAAATAGGCATTAACGTCACGAATGGCAGTAAGTAACATATCACCACTCATTTTACCTTTGTACATATAAAAATAAGCGTTATTTTTGTCGTATTGCTTGATATCCGGATAAAGTTTACCGGATAATCCATGCTCCTTTAAGTAATCAAGGAACAGGCGGTGTTCCATACTGTTATTGATATGTACGGTAAGTCTGCCGGAAGTAAAAGCAGCTAAGTCGTTCCTGTCTGTTTCTTTTATGGTTTCTTGCAGTTCTTCTGTAAAATCAAAGTCACTGTAATTTAAAACGCATTTATGACCATATGTTTCTGTAATCAAAGCAGCACTTACGCCTGCATTTAGTTCAGAACTGCCATTTTCGTTACGCATGAAGAAAAATGGATAGTCTTCATCATAGCTGGATGCATTCACAGGAAAAGATTCATCTTCGATACCATGTTTCTGCAGATAACGGATAAACTGTTCATATTCATTTCCGTCATTGATACGCATAACAGTCTGTCCGGAAGTAAAATCCTTAAGATTAAAATTCAATAACGCTTCCGAAACAAAAACATCGAAAGATACAACTTTATGGATATGTACGTAATTTTCGATTGCTTTAAAGGATTCCCCTGCAGTCAATTCTGTTGGTCTTAACATGTAAAAATATGGGAAGCGACTTGGATTGCTTGTATAGTCTGTTGCGGAATGAATCGCTACACCATTTTTTCTCAGGTAGTCGATGAGTTTTTCGCTCTGAAAGCTGTTGTCAACCTGTACAACAAGTTTGCTGTTTTCAAAATCCTGCAACATATCTAAGTGGTTCAATTCATCTGCATCAATATATTCTGTAATACCGGAATTACGGGTACAGTAGGACATATCCTTATTTCCGCAGATAAGTCCATTATCTACCCACAGATACGGATGACTGATATAAAAAGACGCTTCTATGTCTGTCTGATAAACCACAGGAACGTTATACTTGCTTAAAATTTGCATAAGATTTTCATGGTCAACATAACCTTTAACCTGTACTGCAAGCTTGCCGATTTTAAACTGATTCAGATAATGCTGTAATTTATTCTGTAATTTATCCATTATATTTCCCTTTCTTCTAAAACAAACGGTTCGACCTTTTTCAATTTCATTGGAATAGGTATCAAGAAGATAGATATTGTCGTAACCATCACTTACTAATGTCTGTAATTGCTGCTGTACATTTTCCCACTTTTCGCCACCAAATCTACAGCCGATATAATACGGAACATATACCGGTAAAGAGGAAAATGCAGCAATGGTTTTATATTTACTGTTATTATATACAGCGTATGATTATTTCTATCGTTCATAATCTTCAATTTCAAGATAACTTAGTTCACTCATGTTTTCCCTTTCATTATTGTAGGCAGTCTAAACTGCCTTATAATTCTTAAGTGGCAGAAACTGCCCGTTTTTTAAAATGTTTTATCATTCTGTAATGCTTTGCACTTATCAAACAAGATATTTTCAACTTTATTCAATATTGAAGCAAAAACAGCAGGGGGGATATTTTTGATGTTATGGATAGTAAGATAGGTATTTACTTGCTGATAAATAAGGGCCTGCAGACAGTTTCTGTGCTGTTAGGTAATTTAAAATCATGCAGATAAGCAGCTATTAAATCATCCGTACAGCACAGCAGCTCCTGTCTGGTATAAACTTTTGTTGTTGTATTTATAAATTGAACCATAAGTTTTCTCTTATTTTTATCCTTAGACGGTTAATCTAGGGATAAGTCCGGGGTCTGCAGTTCCTTTGTAATTTCTTCACATTTATTAATGATAGTTTCTTTTGCTTCTTTTAAGACCTGCTTGGCAAGCGTGATGTCAATATCTGCTTCCTTACCACCATTCTTTACCCATAAGCAGTTGCAGGACACGTTGACCGCCCAGTGTGCGGCACGCTGTACGTTTTCCGCGTAATCGGATAAATCATAGTCTTTGATACAGGAGAGAGCGATATTGTCTGCTTCTTTCATCAAGTCTTCTCTGTCATAGAGTTCTTTTGTTCCTAACATAATGCTTTTCCTTTCTTTTTTATGTATGCCATCTGTGTTTGTTTACCCAGTTCATGTATTGCTCTTTGGGAATGAGTATACGTCTGCCAATACGTACAGCAGGAAAATCCTGCTGTGACGTAAGGCGGTATGCCTGTTTTTTACTGATGCGTAAGTGGCTGGCAACTTCACTCACGGTTAACATTTCTTCCAAATCTGTCATAACAAAGTCCTCATTATGCTAAATCATCCAGTGAAAATGCATCATCGATAGAAGACTGTGCATCACGGATAGCATCGGTAAGTGTTGTACGCTGTGAAGGCTGTGAAAAAGCCGTGGATACTTCATTTGTCTGACTGTCCCTTACAGGTGTAGCAACGTGGCTTTCTGCGGATTCCTGCACGGCTTCGTTTCCAAAGTATCTTGCATAACGCGGATTCGTGCGGACACTTGGCAGTACCTGTGCTACGGATGCAAGAATCCGGGAATCCGGGTTACGGATATTGTCAATATTGTAAACACTGCTCTGTATCATTGCTTTCTGTACATTATAGGTCTGGTGCGGACAGTAGCGGCCAAACTGACCTTTGCGTTCACAGATATGTACCCATACATATTCTGGTAACTGTGGAAAATGTGCAGCAAGGATAGGACGCTTGTAGACCGCCATAATGACCATACGGCTTTTTAACGGTTCCTCGATACGGTCAGCTACATACTTGATACAGTATGGGTTACTCTTAATTGCTTCGGTTAAGAGGTCTTCGGTCAGGTATTCATCCGGACAGTACTCAATGAGTGAACCATCTGCCTTGATAACATCCATCCAGCCTTCCTGTGGAACCGAATACTTATCAAAGTACATGACCGCTTCCGGGTGGTCAGTAAGTACTGTAGAAAGCAGCAGGGAATCCGGGTAACGGACATAAGCAAAACCTTCCATATTGATGCTGCCGTCCTTATCAAAGAGGATTTTTCTCTGTGCTTCCACCGGCAATGTTTCAAAATCGGATAACAGCTGTGGTTTTTTCTCTGCGATAACAAGGATTTCTTCGGGCGTAAGGTTCTGGGAACTGTAACGTGCTACCAAATCCTGCTTCTGTTCCAAGGTATAATCTTTGAATAATACAGCTACCGGGTCAGTCAGATAACGATACTGCTCATTATCTTCCTCTTCATGGATGATATTGAACGCACTGGCAGGCTTACGGGAGAAGATGAGCATTTCCCCGTTCTGTTTGATTTTTACTGCATCAGATGCATGGTAATCACTGTAGAGGTAGTTAGAAAACTTCTCTTTAAACTCATCCGTGATATCCTCGGCATAATGCTGAAATTCCCTTGTGCTGATATGCTTACCAAAGGATTTCATTCCCTGATTATAGCCGGTTCCAATATGAATAGAATCAAAGGAAGAGTTCTCTGCATAGGTAGCAATAATGTCGTAAAGCTTCTTTACATTACCGTCGTTTACGAACTCAATGTTATCGTAGATAAGGGTATTGGTATCAGCTACATAATGGGTATCCGCCTGTGCAACGGTATTGCCGGTCACGGAATCTTCCCAGATGGTTACCCATGCAAGCGGATGTGTCAGCTCATTGGCAACGCAGCTTGCACCGGCTCCACCGCTGATGAGCTGTCCCCAAGAGTTCATACCGCGCAGACGGTCTGCATTCTCATGGACATAATTATAAGCATCATTGATATTGGTAAAATGCTGTGCCAAGAGTTCATCCATGATATCGCCGCTGTAATAATTACCGTAGGTCTGGTCGCCGTAGACTGCTAAGTTCTGACAGCAGTGGCAGTCCTGTCCAACAGTGAAGATTCTTGCATCATCGCGGTCTAAGATATACATACGAATTTTCTGCGGCTTATCCTCAACGACAAGTCCTCTTCCCGGAATCGCAACGACAGCGTTACGGAAGTCGATGCCGTATTCTTCATTGACACAGGCTGCATTACACCAGCCTCTGACCTGTGTTGCAAGACGCAGCACCTGCTTTGGTGACAGTTCAAGGTCAAAATGAAGAGACCTTACGTTACGTACAATATTGCAGAGGTCTGAAATCTTGATATCAGACTTGTAACGGGCATACCATTCAAGGAAGTGACTGTCTTTTAAATACTGCCAGTCATCCGGAATCAGATAAGTGGCAAAAATCTGTAAATGTTCTGCCTTTGTCTCGGAGAAATTCATCTCAGCAGACAGAAGATAAAGCATTTCATTGTGAAGCGGTGCCACCTGTCCGATGTTGTTCAGTTTAAATCCATCCACGATTGCAGCAATCTGCTCATCGGTCAGGCTTTGTACACGAAAGGCTTTTAAGTAAGCGCTATAAATTTCCGGCAGTACACGAGGCGCACGGCGGAATTTTGCAACAAAGGCATCCTTTAACGCGGTATAATTGGTTTCGTCAATGCTATGAAGACACTGTGTTTCACTGATTGGAACAAGTTCTTCTGTTACAAGCTCGTTGATACTTAAAGTGTTTTCACGGATATGCTCAATCATGGATTCCGTAACCGCAATCCGGTTAAGTCCCTGTACGCGTCTTAAAGCTTCCAGTGCATCAAGGAGACGGGTAGGGCAGTGCAGGCTGTCGGTAATGACTGCACGCTCATACGGATTTAAGCTATAGAAGAATGTCAAGTCTTCTGCTGTTGGCATACGGTTGCTTCTGTTCATCGGCTTCCATGAGAAATACAGCTGTCTTCCCATATAAGACATATCCTGTAACTGCTTGATTGGTGCATCTATATCATAGAGTGTTGGCATGACACCTGCGGAATCAAGCATATCCTTATAGAACGTAGGAAGATTGTATTCACTGTCTGCTGCACGGTCTTCAAGGATGTCGTCTACCGGAATCTCGGCAAAATCATGGTTCTGGCCATAGGTAAAGCGTTCAAACTCGCTGTAAAGCTGGTCACGTTTTGTTTCTACTTCATCAAGGCCGGATTCCTCGCCGGGATTATATGTGTGATGATATAAGTCATCGTCGAAGCTGTCCATGTTGGTTTCCGGGATTGTCGCAGTGCGTTCTCTGCCGCTGCGAAAGACATGTATTTCAAAATCGCCGTCATTAAGACCACCTTCTTTGTTTAAGTAAGTATTCTGCAGCTTCTGCATAAACTCACGGAAAGTCAGACGGCTCTCAATCTGCACGATTTCATTATCATTTTCTTTAAAAGAGTTTTCTACTTCATTTCGGTTGAAGATTAACATACACTTTTCCTTTCTATGAAAAGAAAAAGAAGATGCGCTTTAAGCAGCGTTGGAGCAGGAGAAGAAGAAGGATTCTCCTTATCCTGAAATTTACCATCTATCTTTTTCTCTTCTTTATACAGGATTTATGCTTTTAATTTGCTCGTCCTGCAAAGTCATTCCAATCCAAGCCTAAAGCTTCGACACTTTCCTCGAAGCTTACCTGATTGGCAACAACATTATCATACTGACGCTGCACATCATCGATACGTGGAGTAATGTATTCTGCAACATCCTCTTCGCGAATCTGATTATTCTGTGCTCTTGCAGCATCCTTATGAGCCATGTATTCCATAAAGTTGTAACCGTAAGTCCTGCCGACTGCATGGTAGGCATTTACAAGACGCTGATTTAATACCGGACGGCCACCACGGTCTGCAAGGACATATGGAGCGGTAACAACAAGTTTGTCTTTTGCTCTTGTATAAGCTACATACTCTAACCGGTTCGTTTCTTTATATTCCTTGGCAACTGTACTTGGAAGACGGCGTTCATGGAATGCCGGAGTGTCCAGTTTTGCAATATCACAGTAAACAACCTTGCTTTCCAGACCTTTTGCGGAGTGAATGGTTGATAACTGTACTTCACTGTAGGTTGCTTCCCGTTTGAATGTGGATTTGCTGCCATGCTGTTTAAATGCGGTCAGCTGATTTTCCAGTTCGCTTAAGTCTTTGGCATAGCTGAAATTCTTAAGGAAGGATTGGTAACATTCGTCACGTCCATCCGGGTCAAGGTTATGCAGATATTCCTTTAAAGTATCAATATCACGGTCTTTTCCTGCGATATCCGCCTTTAATGCGTTCACTTTTTCCATGACTTCCTCTGCTTCGGCGTTAAACAGTTCTCCATGTTCCAACTGGTTGCAGTAATCGAAGTAACCGCTGTCATAGCCATAAAGGAAAGAATCCATAAAAGAAATCGCAGAACCTACATTACTGTTATCCATATAAGGAACCGGACAGCGCAGTACACTTGGAACGCCGATTTTGGTCAATTCGGACGCAAGTGCATGAAGCTGCGGTTTGTTTCTTGTAATAAACATGATATCGCCCGGCATCGTGCCATGTTCGATATCTTCTTTAATCTGTCTTGCAATGTCTTCCATCTGTTCTGACTGGGAGTAATATCCGTTTACCTGTACGCCCTGCGTTTCGCCCCTTGTACCAATCAGATGTTCATACTCGTTATCCCCGACAGGAATATTCTTTTCTGTAGTCTTGGCAATCATGTTATCAATGACATCATTGGTGAAACCGATAACATTACGGCTGCAGCGGAAGTTTTCACGGATGCCAACATAAGTTGTCGGACCGAAGAAGCTCTCGTAATTGCCGTGGAGCATGTTCTCCGGAACGGCACCGTTAAAACCGTAAATCGACTGTTGCATATCACCTACTGCAAGAAGCGATTCATAACTTGCGTTATTCTGAATACGCTGCAGCAGTTTTAACTGTGTGGTATTGGAATCCTGTACCTCATCAACGATGATATGGGAAAATCCATATTCATCCCAGATAGTCGGATGCATCTGATATAATTTCTCTACCAGTAAAAACTGGTCAAGGTATGTGATATAACACTTACCGGATGAATTAAGTCCATTGATACGCTCGAAGTGAGCAGCTTCAAAATCTTCAACCATCATCTTAAGCTGCGTCACATAGCGGTGGTCTAAGCCCTTCTCCCTGCCATAATCTTCAATGGCTTTAAAACGGTATTCATCATCCGGTGTCATCTTAACTTCAAGCACAAGGTTTAAAAATTCCTCTGCGGCAGATTTACCAAAAGAATATGTAGTTGCTTTGTCGTAGATAGATTTGGATGTTTTATTGTAATTCCAACCCGGAATCTTCTCTGGATAGATGTTAAAGATTTCGTGTACCATCTGTTGTTCTACTTCATCTGGAATAACTGCAGGAACACGGTTAAAGCCAAGTTCTTCGTAGTGTGCTTCAATTATCTTCTGACATAATCCATTGAACGTAACACCGGTGATATCATTAAGGTCAAGGTCTGCAGGCAATTGGTCAGCCCTCTCAGGGTCTGCCTGAATCGCCCTTGTATAGATTGCAAGACGGTCCATCATTTCCTTTGCAGCAGCATTGGTAAAAGTAAGAAGCAGACATTTGCTTGGTGATACACCGGCACGCAGATGATTTAAAAGATTCATGGTAATACATGTAGTCTTACCGGCTCCTGCACCGGAATCAACGAGCATGGAACCGCTTGCGTGTTCCGTTACCTGACGCTGTGCATAAGATAACTGGACATCATCCGGGTCTTTCATAATGCCGGAAACATCCGCAGAAAGGGGCGGTTCCGTGTAATGACAGGCATTGTAGCAGGCACATCCGCCACAGCTTGCTCCACCGCAGGTCTGTGGGTAAGAGTCCTCGATTTCCCATTTCTGACGGAAAAATTCATCATAATACGCTCCATCATGGATTTCTGTAATATTCTTTTCATGTTCCGGGTCAAAGAAATCTTCCAGATAAGCAGCTCTTGCCTGTCCACGTTTCGGCTTTTCATAATCATCGAACAAGTGGTCAATTTCCACGCGACATCCAAGATTCGGGTCGATATTGTCGCGGAGTTTTCTTGCAAGCAGCATAAGTGCATAGCTTTCATCGTTCTCACGTTCATCGATGACATGCTGTTTTCCAGTACTTTCTGTTTCTACCTGTTTTGGGGTGTCGGCTTTTATCTTTACAACACACAGTTCTCCGTTTTCCACATAGTAGTAGGTAGGGAGTACCTTGATTTCTTCTCCACGAAAATTGATAACTGCGTCTTCATCTGAGACAAACTGTGGAGTACGGCGGTCAGAATTTACAAAACGAAGAATATCTTTCGCACCATAGTAAAGCCTGTTGTTCTGCTGAATGCTGTCTTCAAAATGATATCCGGCACGGTTTAACTGATAACCAAGTTCTGCAGGAATATCTGCAATGTTTTCTCCATGCAGCAGCCGGTCTAACACTTCCTCATGGACACGGCGGTAAATTTTCTCCGGGTGATAATTGGAGAGTGGAATATCGTTACGGTATTCCGAGCATTTATGCTGATAAGTTAATTCATCAGATGTTCTCATTGTTTTCCTTTCTGATTGTTTGTAATAATTGTATATTACAAAAATATAAGCATCTGTTTCCGATGCTTATATAATCCGTGAACGCTAACTACTTGCATAAATCGATAAGACTTACAGCATGTGTCAGTTCACTGGTGAAAATATTGCGAATACGAACAATATCCGCAGAAGTTAACACATCTTCATTTAACAGAAGCTGTAAAACATTCTGATTATCACTACGCATACTGCTGATGAAAATATCAACAGTCTCAATGCTAAGAGGGTAGTAATGGGATGAAAACTGTGCTACTTCCTCATCGTTTAATGAAACGGAAAGTTGTGTAGGCTTTTTTCGTATAACAAGTTCCATATAACTGCCTTTCCTATTTTCAGATATTTCCATTATGGAAACACTGTGGAGAATTATTTCTCCGTTGAACCAGTGTCAGCTGATTCAAGCTTGTCCTGCTGTACAATGGCTACGATATTACTTAAATGGACTTCGCCAAAAGAAGCAGAACGGGAATCCCATGAGTTCTGGCGGTTGTCTCCCATAACAAAATATTCATCATCCGTAAGTGTCACGGATGTAATTTCATCAGTAATAGAAGTGCTGATACCGCCTTCACGAATCAGGGGAACATCGTTGATAGATACAACGTCATCTTTGATTGTCACTGTTTCATTCGGTAATCCGATAATACGTTTTACCACGTTTTCTCCATCTCTGCGGATGATAACAATGTCACTGCGTTTTGGAAGCTGCTGTTCTTCACGGTACTCGATAGGAATGATTTCACCATCAGTTAACGTAGGGTTCATACTTGCTCCCGCAACCTGTATCGTTCTTGTACTGACAACTGCATTATAAGCAAAGAAGCAGAAGAATGCGCTTGCAAGAACAAGTACCCCGGTTTTTATGCGGTTCATTAACCCACCTGTCTGTCCATGGTTGCAGGTTCATCTCCATAATGAACAGATGAAACTTTGCCATTATCAAGAGAAAATACAACACCAAGCTCTGCATGTGCTGCAGTGCATTCCTGCCAAGTGATGCTTCCGTCGTTGACAGCTTCCTGTACCTCTTCCAAATTTTTAAAATGGCGAACATCTGGTCCGTCAATTCCCATCATTTTTTCTGTTGCTGCTGCGCTTGCTGGTTTCTGTAACATAAGCTTTCTTCCTTTCTGATAATCTGTTTGTTATGTAAAAGTACAAGATGTAGTAAGAAATATCTTGTTTGTTTTCTATATATTGTATTATACAGAAAATATCCTTCCTTGTCAATAGAAAAACACCCTAAAAGGTGCAAAATATGAAAAAAATATTCTTTTAAGGGGAAATACGTGTCATACAGGACAAAAAATGCACGCTAAGAAGTGCAAAAATGTAACATACGCATTGACATAAACACCCTAAAAGGTGTAAAATAATCTCAAAGATATAAAAAACATATATTTATATTTAAAAAGAAAGGAAGATACTATGGTTTCAAAATTTAAGACAAGAACAGAAATCGGTTCCATTTCAATGCCAAGAGTTCTTGGTAATAATCAGCACAAACGCCGTTTTATCGTTGCATTAGACGGTGGATATTCTTCTGTGAAAGGACTTTCCGAGAACACTTATTGCTGCTTCCCGTCTTATGCAAAACGTGTAGATGGTGTAGATATTGTAGGACGCTTAAATCCTACTGATATTATCTTAACAGACCATAAGACCGGAAAGATGTGGGTTGTCGGTGCTTATGCAGAGAATACAATGAACCATAATGATATCCAGTCAACAACAGATGAAAGCCTTTATACAAGATATCGTTATAAGAGTGACATCTATCGTGCAATTATGACAACCGGGCTTGGAATCGGTTTATTCCGTACAGATATCGATGATAATGTAACTATCTGTGTACAAACAGGTCTGCCAAGCGGTTATATCAAAAAAGATGCAAAAGACCTGCGTGCAGTACTTGCCGGGGATTATGATTTCACTCTGCGTATCGGGGATGAATGCAAAGATTTTAAATTCCGTCTGGAATCGGAAAATATCGGCATCATGGAACAGCCAAGAGGTACACTGGCCAACATTGTATACGATAAGGATGGCCATATCATCCCGGAGAAGAAAGATATTTTAAATTCCAACACAATCATCATGGACGACGGATTTGGAACAGAAGATATCTTCGCATTCTTAAGTGGCAGCAATATCAAAGATGACCACCCACGCCAGAAGACATACACTGATACCGCTATGAAAGCTGTGTTTGAAGCAGTTGTTGTCAGAATCAATGAAAAATATGATACCGCATTTAAGGTCTTTGAACTGCAGAAGTTCTTAAAGCGTGGCACAATTCCAGTTCTTGACCGCACACAGGATGCGATTGCAACAACAGAAGTTAAATTTATTGAAATGTTAGAAGAGTACAATCGTAAGCTTTGTACAAAATCAATTCACAGATTACTTGATGATTATGACAATCTTCTTGATTACAACTATCTGATTATTACCGGTGGCACAGGAGAAAGTCGTATCGAGCAGGTACGTGATATGTTAAAAGGACTGACCCATTTACAGGTATTGCTTGGAAACGAAGCAGACCCAACGCTTAGTACTATCTATTCCAACGTCAGAGGTTACTACATGTCCATGTTACTTAAAGTACAGAAAGCAAACAGGTTAGCCGGCGAATGACTTTGAATCAACTATGTTGATTCAAAAGAAAAAAGAAGAAGGAGAAGAAGCTATCATACATTTTATATGTATGATTCTAAGGTTTATTAGATAAACGGTTTCTTCTTTTCCCCTTCCTTTTTTGTAAGAAAGGAAAATGGAGATTATGAATCGTATATTACTCCGCTTATCAAAAACTACAGACCTTGATTTATATGCTTATTTCAGCAGAGTGGAATATCGGAAAAGTACACTTGTCAAACAACTGCTTAGGGATTATATCCGTAAGGAATCGACCGTGCGTATTCAGCCGCCACATATTACTTACGATTCCTTTACGGACCCGGCATTACCGAAAATCCTTACGATTTCCATTCAGCTTAGTCAGCAGGATAAGGATATTACAGATTATCTTTCTGACTGCCCGAATGGTTACCGGAGCAAATGCATAAAGTCAATTTTGCGGATTCTGCTTGCACCGTATACACAGTCTGCATTTCACAGAGAACCGGTTGAGTCTTATGTTCCGGCGCGACAGTACATGGAAAATGAAAATACCAATCCTTATCCGAATGGTTATCCAACCGGTCCAGTACCGACAGGGCAGTACCCATATCCTTATCCATACCCGATGATGTATGGAATGGTAAACCCTGCTTATATGATGAATCCACAAGCAGACCTATATATGCAGCAGTCACAGGTTCCGCAGACACAGACTGTTCAAAGACCGGATATGGCTTCACATGATGCTATACCAACATCTGCAGAACCAGTCAGCAGAATGGAACAGTTCCGGGAAGAAGTAAGAACAATGCCAATACCGGAAACACCAGAGCCTGTGCCGGAAATTCCAATTTCTACACCGATTCGTGAACAGAATGTGGAAGAACCGATATCAGAGAGCATGAGTGACAGTTCGGATATCCCGGAATGGAAAGTCGAGATTCCTTCTCCGATTCCAATAGAAGAGAGTATTGCTTCCGGCCAGTCAAACGAAACAGCTTCCGATGCTTCTGATGATTCGGAAATAGATGATGCAATGTTCGATTTACTTACCGGAGAAAATTACTGATGCTTGATATATCAAGTGTTAGAGAAAAGAGAAAGGACAAACATGAAAGATATTATTCTTTCCGTAGACGAAAGTATTGGGTCTACCGGAGTGGCAATTTTTAAAGGTGATAAGCTGATTGCCACAAAGAGAATCGAAACCAGTTCGGATATGCCGTTCAATGACCGCATGAATGTTATTGAGACGGAATTAAGAGAATTAGCAAAAAAACATAAAGCAACCGTATTTCTTGCGGAAGATGTGTATGCGAACAAGTCAATTATGTCGTATCGGTATAATCTGTTTATTCAGGGAATATTGTTTTCTCTTTCCAAGAATGTAAAAGACAGTATCTACACTCTTTATCATCCGACCCATTGGAGAAAAATCCTTGGTATGGATGTAAAGGGTAAGAAACGTCCGGAACTAAAGAAAATGGATATTGCTTATGTGAAAGACCATGCCGGCGTTATCACAGATTCGGATGATATTGCAGATGCTATCTGTATTGGACTGGCATATATAAAAGAATGGAGTATGCAACCAAGCTTTGCTTGATAACAAGGCGACACCCAAGGGATGTGGACAATGCAGCCAAGTGAATGAAGCCATGTGACATAGCACCCATGCTTTCAGCAGGACTAACCTGTACCGCTAATACCGATACCTTCGGTACGGCTAGGCCACACGGCGAAGCCATGTGACCTAACACAAATATATAGATGACAAAAAATTATACCTTTTGTAACAGCTAGATGAACACTATAGTTTAAGAAAAAACATGAGGAAAAAACATGAGTCAGAATTTAGTAAAAAGAACAATAAAACGATTAACTTGCAAACATGATTATGAGCTTTATACCAATTTTTCTTATCATGAAATAGATACCGACAAAAGGTATCACGAAATCACAGTTCGATGCAGTAAGTGTGGAAAAAGAAGCGGCTTTCCACATTTTCTACGTCGAATAACGCATCGGTTAATTAATGGAGGAATTATATGAGTAGATTTACAAAGAAAGATAAAGATGGAAATTATTATGTAAATGCATCTGATATGGGGTGTTATGCCGCTCGTTATGAGAACGGTTCAATTTCGGAATTGAATGGAGAAATGGTCGATACGCTTGCTCATTACGAGAACTTGGCAGAGCAGAAGAAGTTTGTCGAGCTTCCATGTGCCATCGGTGATACTGTATATGAAGTTACAAGAAAAGATGATAATTTTACGGTAAAACCAAGAATAATGAGGACGCTTGCTAATATCGTATCATTTATGGGAGAAGGAGCTTGGGGAAAGACAATTTTTACTGATAAAGCAATGGCGAATGAAGCCTGTGAAAAGATGAAATTGGAAAATAAAGGAATCTGTTCTGCGACTACGGTTGCAAGATACATCATTAATAAATGCGTGCATGACGGTCATCCGGTAGGGCAGATAACATTACAGAACCTATTATATCTGTGTCAGAGACAATATCTGCAGGATTACGAAAAACCGCTGTTTTACGAGGATTTTATTACGAATGGGTTTGGACCGTCAATTCCAAGTGTCTATTATACTTATTGTGGTTACGGTGGAGCACCGATAACTTCTACTTATCCTGGAGCAGAAATAATTCTACCTGTAGAAGCAATAGGATGTATCGATACCATTGTTGAAAAATACCGCGACTGCAAGCCATGGGAATTTGAATGCTTTGTAAGAAGGAATGGCGGAGCATGGGAGAGTACCTTACATTCAAAAGGTCTTTATCAGATAATTCCAATCAATGAAATTGCGACAGACTGTCAGATGCAGAAATGTTCGGATGACTTAGAACGATAGGAGAGGATTTTATGCCGATTACTTTTCAGATAATCACAAAAAAACCGGAAATACATATCAGTGGAAAAATCTATCAGAGAGTAGAATCGGAAACCGGAGACCTTTATCTGTTTTCGGAGACATTTCCGTTCACAGAGGGTATGTTGGTAGAAGCGACTGCCTGTGATACTTTTGGTTCAAAGGATGTTCCGGAAACTGGCTATGACAACTTAAAAGAATGGATGGATTATTACAAGACAAGGATTGTAACGGATATCAGACCGCTTGACATGCCAGAGGATATACAGGAACGGTTTGACTGTTATATGACATTACGGCAGTACCTGCCTGCAAAATATTCCATGCAACTGTTAAACGGCTATAATACAGACCTTCTGATGCGCCACGCAGAAGAAAATCCTTACTGGTTTTATGCGCCTGTCCACGACATTGAAATGGAAAATTTCCATACGATTGATTCTATTACCGAAGTGTCTACCTTTGATTTAAGAAAAGAACAGCTTATCTGCTGTATTTATTCAAGACTTCGTATGAATGAACGGCAGGGACATACATGGGTATATACAGATGCTTTGTTTGATGCAGTCAATGCTGCACTTATCCATGACGGACATTTACCGGCGGAAAAAGACCTGTTAACGGCTATCCTGAATTTTGAAGAGCGGTTTTTCTTTGACGGAGAACGTGTCGGCCTTTCTAAGACTTATGAGACGGAAAAACAGATTGCAAAGCAGGTACATATCCTTACCAATATCCATCCGCTTTTCAAAGAACAGATTATCGTCTCTCCACATCTTTGTAAAGAGCAGGTGGATGCGGTGTATGGTATTACAGACAGCGGCAACCTCTCTATCCTTACCGGAAAGCCCGGAGTAGGTAAGACCACCACTATCGCGGATATTTTAAGACAGTATGGTAACAAAACAACCGTCTGTCTGGCTCCGACAGGGCGTGCAGTATCGCGTATGTGGGAATCTCTGCAGAATGAATTATCCGAAGATACTTTAAATGACATTACGCATTCTACGATTCATAAATTCTTAGGTTATGGAGAACCGAAATTTATGCAGGCAAAGAAATTATCTGCAGCAAAGGATGTGGATTTGCTTATTGTGGATGAAAGCAGTATGGTGGATATTTTTCTCTTCGCACAGCTCTTGGATGCAATCGATGTTACAAGATGTAAGGTAGTACTGGTCGGAGATAAAGACCAGTTGCCGAGTATTGCGGCCGGTAATGTGCTTACAGACCTTATTGCAATTGGAGTGCCAACCTTTTATCTGAAAGAGAATCATAGAAGCGTAAAATCCATTTATGATAACGGTAACCGCATCCTTGACTGTTCCAAGGAAGCATTTACCATTGATGACCACTTTTCCTTTATCCCGGAAGATAAGCTTGATGAGGTATTGCAGGAAGTTGATTTTTCATCTATGGATGCCATGCTGTTATCTCCATACCGGAAAGCTTATCGTATGGATGGGACACATGTGACAGGAAATACGACTGAGTTAAATGAAATGTTACATAAACGTTATTTTACAACCAATCGTGTAAGCATCGGGGATAAAGTCATCTGTATGCATAACAATTACAAGAAAGGCTGTTTCAATGGAGAAATCGGCACAGTAACTGCATTGAGTGAAGAGGGTACACACATCCTTTTCGACGAACACAGAAGCGTTCCACTTGATGATAATGAATGGGATTATGCTTATGCACTGACTGTACATAAGGCACAGGGCAGTGAATGTCCGGAAGTATATATTTACCTGCCGGACGATGCTGCAGACGGCCTGTTATCCAAAGAATTGTTATATACAGCGGTAACAAGAGCAAAGGAGAAAGCGGTCATTATTGGATGCGAAGCTACGGTACGGGAAATTATGAAGCATTCCGCGAACAAGCGGAGAACATTTTTGGTGGAACTTGCAGATATAGAGTGATAATAGAAAGAGGGAGAAGTTTCTTCCTCTTTTTGTTTAATTTTAAGGCCTTTTCTGCCACTTATATAATAGAGAGGGAGAAAAGCCTATGAATTATTTACTTCGTTCCAGACAGGGAATGTATTGTTATTATGATGATAAAAAAGATAAGGTAATAAAAATAGCAATTGCCGACTTTGATGCAAAGAAAAATACGGATATCGATGGAGTATGGTTTTGTGGAGATAAGAGTTATGCACGGCAGATACCACAGAGTTTCTTCCAGTTATTCGCAGATACCTACCATATCCCGGAAATCAAAAAACGTGACTTTACAGCGGAGAAGCGCTATCTGCAATTTGCCTGTCGTAGAATTGAAGCAGGCAAGTCATTATCAGATATCCGGGAACTGTATGATAAAGCCCCGGAACTGATTGGAAAAGAAAGACAAAAGCGAATAAAGCGAATAACAAAACAAAAAGAAGGCGGTGTTTACCGCAAAGACGGTACAGAAATCGATTATATTACAGGGGTTCATAATCCACATATGGAGCGTGAAACCGATAATACTGATACAAAGACATTTGATTTCATCCGTCTGGAATACAGCTTAAAATCAAAACTGACCATGCCACAGGATGAATTGATGAAAGCGGTCCGTGCTGATATCAAGGATATCCTTGTTCACGCATATAAAAAGATTGAAAATGCTTATGTCTTTCAGAAATATAATGTACCGGTAAACCTGTTAAAATGCAGTCGCTGCATGGTAACGTCAGACCGGATGCTGCAGCTGACCTTTGAACTGAAAACAAGAAACTTGGACATGGAAAATGAAAAGGATATGGAAGAAGAGGATATGGAAAGATAATGTGTGACATGGTATAATAAAAATAAAAAGAGGTAGAGAATGAATATTATCCGTGAAAATTTTCCAAAATCAAAACGGCATCAGGATGCGGTTTATTATGCCATAAGTCAACTGAAAGATTACCCGTTGGCCCCATATATTGAAACAATCTATCTTTATGGCAGCTGTGTCAGAGGAGAAGAAAAATGGAATAGTGATGTTGATTTATGTATCATATTAAAGGAATCTGTGAAGATGGTTCCAAAATATTCTCCACTTATGCATACAATGAAAGGTATCTTATCAGATGATAAAATCGATTCTGTAGAAGTGGATGCAAAGATTTTTATAGGAGATGAGTGGAAGACATCAAAAACTCTGTTCTGTGAGAATCTTAGAAAGGACGGTAAAATCATATGGCAATGAAAACTTACTTAGACTTTGCAGAAAATGATTATCTTTGGTTTGTAAATTCATATCAAAACCATTTTGTTGCGAATGGGATGGCTGCTCAAGCACAGGAAATATGTGAGAAATACATGAAACATGTTATCGACACATACCATAAGCCAGTCACTTCCCAAGAAGAACAAACCGAATTGGAAGGAACTATGCGCAGTCACAACCTGTTAAAATTACAACGCTATATGGAAACTCATACCGATTTTTCATTTCATGCAGAGACAAAGAGACTTTTACGCGGTATCAATGGTTATTACTTTTCTGCTCGTTATCCCGGAGATGAAAGTTTGGAAGTAACCCAAGAGGATATTGATTTATGTTCAGTTGCAGTTGAAACCTGTCGTGATAATATATTGGAAATATTACGTGAAGCGGAACGGGGAAATATTCCCCAAAACAATTTGGAAGAGGATATGGAAAGATAATTAGCAAAAGACTTCATGTGTTTACATGAGGTCTTTTTTCATGCAATAATATATGTTATTATATATCATATATAGAAAAGAGGTATTTCAAATGACAGTAAATGGGATAGAACAGATGAAAAAGACAACGTATAAAGATGACATCAGCAATTATGACCATCTGATACATATGCTTGCTGATACATGGAATGAAAAAGACATTTATACTCTGCATATACAGCTTGGCCTGCTTTGTCTGGATAAGCCTGCTCGTGAGACAATAAAACATGATTTGATTGATTATGTATCAAACAACTATCCTCTGCTTAATATAGATGCATTGAGTGAATTGTATGAATTATAGGAATAATTATGGAAGATTTAGACAAGTGTAAGAATATAGCACTTACATTATTTGACGTATTACCTATTAAAACGCATCCGGTATATCCGTTTTTACTGGATTCCCATGTGTTTATAAAGGAAAAATTTTATCCGTATCATGGAAATATCGTGGATATCACAACAAATGATGCGGCAAGAGCAGAGTGCGTTAATCAGTGGAAGACAATCATTATGAATGCAGGGTCCGTAGATGATTTATTCTGTTTAGTGCAGGAAAAATATCAACTTACTTTTATGTCCTATATTAGAAATTATGTGGATAATACGACATTTTCCAAGTTCCTGCATGATGCGTGGTTATATACAGAAAATGGAAACCAAGATGTCAATGTTGACATTTCAGAAATTACAACATGGTTTGAGGACGCAGATAAATCCGTATTGATGAGTAAAGAAGACTATGCTTATTACAAGAAATTGCCACAGGTGGTTACGATATACCGTGGCGTATCACAGCATGGTACTTATTACGGCATGTCTTGGACGGATGATAGAGAGAAAGCAGAGTGGTTCAGGAACCGGTTTAATGGCTATACGGAAGATGCTTCAACATATCTTTTAACAGCCAATGTCAGTAAAGATGATATATTAGCATATTTCAACGATAGGGATGAGCGTGAACTGGTTGTTAATATAGAAGCGATAAAAGACGGTATTGTTGAGATATAAAAAAGAGAGGGTAAGCCTCTCTTTTTTAATTACTCCTTTTATAAGCAATTATTCAATAAAACTACTTATATGATAAGCTGTAACACCTTTTTCTTCTGCGTATTTTTCTTCATCACCTTCCATGTGTGCAGAAATAAGATTGCCGATGGTTGTCGCATTTATTATTTTCATTTAATTACCTCTCAAAATTTTCCTCGTTCTTTGTAGGTTCATACTTTGCAAAAGCAGAAGAAGCTAAGACATCCTTAAGCCATCTTTTTGCTTCTACCTCATCGACAAGTTTTAAAAATTCTGCGTTTTCCATTTGTTGTGCTTTTGATTGAATCAGATTAACTCCAAGCAATTCTGCAGTGCGTACCTTATAGGCTTCCACAGCAGCCTTGTCTACATTTTCTCCGTTAAGACAGTGAGAGAGTGGAAATTGCATCAAGTCATCTACTGTCACGATTTCATTCATATATACAACTGCCATTTCCTTATTGGTCATAACTCTGCAGTTTGTTTTACTAATGAGATAGAGAAAACCGTGTTCGTCAAGATTGTGGTCTTTGATATCTTTATCGCTATAACCTGCCTTAATACAGTTTTCATAACCGGTAATTAATAATTGATAGCAGGCATGTAGCCCATTACCCTCAGCAATAACTTTACCGAGCATCCCATAGCAAATATCTGTTTCATCCGTAATCATTACAATTTTATCGCTCATAATCATTCTCCTCCTTCTTACTACAAGAATATCTGCAAGGTGCTTTCATATTCCTATCAGTAAAACAGTTTCTTTCATCATCTGTTTGCCAGAAATATTCTCCACACTCCTTACATTTTTTAACATCCTTTATATCATTTGCATTTTAGCGGTCCATATCATAATCGACTTCTTCCTCATATAACATATCCTCGACCTGTTTCATATGCGTATCATTCATAGCCTTACCACCACGATTAACTGCAAGGAAGAGCTGTAATTTTTCTTCGCGGGTTAAATCTCTAGCTTCACCGATTGCTATTTTTTTATTGAAAAAGGTGTTTTTGTCATATGGATTCAGGTCATTGAAATATAATCCCTTATATGAGAAGCGGTTTTCGTAAAATTCACATAAACAGTTGAGCCGCTGCTTTCCATCGAGGATTTCATAGGTATAATCACGCTCAACCTGTTCTTCATCGGATAAACAAACGAATACAAAACGGCCAATCTCAATCCCATCGTGGAAGACAGAATCTAAGAGATATTCCTTATCACGTTCATCCCAGACTAATCCTCTCTGGTAATCCGGGTCCATATCCACACCGAAATGGTAATAGTTGAAAAGTAATGATTCGATAGTGGTGTTACGATAATCGACATCAGCTGTATTTGATACAGTGATACGTTCCGGTAACCGGGTGATATCCATGAGCGGACGAACTTCCCACCAATAGGCAGTACGGTAGTCCGTTTGCTCTTCATCGGTCGTGGACACTTCATATATTGTGTGGTCTTTGTTATAACCAATAACTATGACATCTTTTAAATGTCCCAATGCTACCTTATCTCCGATTTCAAAGGTGTAAGTGGGGGCTTTTTCAAGTGGATGCTTTGAGTTCAGTTTCATTAAGTTATAACAGTTGTCTAACTGCTGTTTCTTTTTCTCTTCCTGAGTAAGTGTTTTTACTTTTGCCATGTGATTCCTTCCTTATCTCTCTGTATTGTCTCATTCATTTTTTAAAGGACGTTGAGATGTTGTTGTAGAGTCGTAATTTGTTAATAAGGCTTCCATCATAGAATTTCGATTAGATTCCTTTGCACCAACATGATAAAAATGCTCTTTATTAATTTTATAGCAGCCTGACTATAGAGTCTATATATTCATTTTTCCTGTATTTATTCTCATCCCATGTAGATAACATAAAGTGTGCATCAGATTGGAATAGTGTGTCGTGAAGTTTTTGCTCAAGTTCTTCATTCCAACTATCATAGTAATCAACATAACGTCCAATATATGGAGGGTCGCAGTAAATAAAGTCAGATGGTGTTGCTTTGGATATAGTTTCTTCAAAAGAACAGCACTCAAAAGTCCAATCATTTTCAGGGAAAATAGTTTCCAAATGCTTTACTTGATTGCAAATTTTTGTTACATAAGCCTTGGCAAAACGTTCTGGTTTATGCCCATATGGAACATTAAATTTATAATAACGGTTGAATCTTATCATTCCGTTAAAGCAACTTCTGTTCAGAAATAGAAAATCTAATGGGTCGTGATGCTCATTAAATCTGTCACGGATAAAGTAATAGTGTTCGTCATCTTTTTCTGAAAGTAATTCGCCTTCATATTCTAAAAAATCACGAACAATTTTTGAATCAATTTTTTTCTCTTTAATGGCATTATATAAAGCAATAGTATATGGATTTATGTCTGAAAATACTGCTTTATGTGGGGCGAGATTTAATCCTACAACACCAGAACCCATGAATGGTTCGTACCATATGGAATCCTTGGTTAAATAGATATTATCAGAAATTGTTTCTACGAGTTTTGTTTTGATTCCCTGAATCTTTATTGGTGGTACAAATATTTTATCTATCATATTTTGGTTATTCCTTTCCTACGTATTTCTCTCTTTCTGTAATGTAATTGAGAAGTTCTGGTTTATCATCCAAAACCATATATGAAATTGGAACACGAAAACCAGTATGCTCATACACATTATGCTTCCTCCTTACCTCTCTGAATCTTCAATTTCGCGGATATATTCTTTCGCAATGTCTTCCAGGGTTTTATCCCAGACAAAAGCATCTGTAAAATCATGGTTTACAGCCTCTTTCACTTCTTTAAGAGCATCATCGATAGCACCGTTATAAATCACAGCACTTTGTATATCCTCTTGATATAAGCCATCCTCTTCACCTAATTCTATTTTTTGATAATTAATGCCGTCGATGAGCTTTTGCATATCAACAATGGTATTTTTTGCTTTAATGCAGTGAATAACTTCTGTAAGCAATTCTTTAGACTTGTCGTCGGTTAATGTGTTTTTCCAGTTGTTTATGTTTTCGATTAAGTAATCTCTGTCGATAAGATTCATCTATTGTCTCCTTTATCCGCCGCTACCGGTCAATATCAATTACTTCTACAGCATCAGGCTGTCTCTGTTCACCAATAGTTTCTTTTGGTAGCTTCATAAAAATACATAAGCTTTCATCTAATAGCTCACGCTTCGCATTTTTTATTTTGCCTGCTTTTACTTCCTCAAAAAGCTTATGTAAGATAGTACCAATAACAGGACCTTCCTTAAAACCAAGCTCCTGTATTAAGTCATTGCCGTTAATAGCAAGGTCACTCGGTTTGAATGTTCGAGCTTCTACGGCTTCGTCATATTCAAGTAACGCAAGTGTTGCAAGAATACCTTCAATATCCGTATAAAACTGCGTGTTCTTACCTTTTGGGTATACGTGGTCGTCACGGTCTGCCTGACGGAGTACCGCCCATTTCCGGATAAAGTCTGCACCGTATTCTCTTTTTACGCGACGTACAGCATTGGTAGTGGATGCAAGCTGCATGTCATAGTGTCGAATAAGATTAAGAATGAGCTTACTTTCTTCTGGTGGCAGATTGAGACGAAAGAGTAGTGTAGTCTTTGCAAATCCACGGAAATGTCGGTGACCGGTTTCGTCCGTTGTATAAAGGTATGGTTTCCCAATATCATGTAAGAGAGCAGCCAGCTTTACACAGAAATCATTTGTTTTACAGCCATCCACAACAGCAAGGATATGTTCGTAGACATCATGTTTGTGGTAAATACTACGATGCTCACTGTAATGATTCAAAGAATCATTACTCAAACAATTCATCGAAGATGCGCTGTAATCGATACATGGTTTTAATTCCGGAATAATGACAGAAATCACATCTGAAAATTCTTTGAATGTCGGTGCAATCGGTCTGCCACACGTTAGAACCTGACGCAGCCATAATGTATTTTCGTCCTTGGATACGGTCAGTTGTTCCCGAACTTCCGAATCCGCCATCAATCGAGTGATATCTTCCCGCATATTCAATGAAACTGGTTCATCTGTCATAACCGAAGCGAGTAGGTATCCGCGGATTCTGTTACAGCCATCAACTGCAAGCAGATACTTGCGACAGGAGAGGATTAAAGATTCTGCATTTTCATATTCATCTGCAAGCTGTACTGCGTCGTAATCTTCCGGCAGGGTACTCATTTTATGAATGATACCCTTTAGAGTATCGAGGTTATTTAATAATTCTTCATTTCGCATGACAGTTTCCTTTCTGTATTTTATCTCTCCATTTCGCCTTCAAGATAATCCACAAACCCTTCTAATAATTCATCGTGTATTGTCATCCAACTTGCAGCATAATATTCTTCACTGAATTTACCCCACATACATGCAATTTCATCATCCGTAGCATCCAAAGTTCCTACAGATTCCAAGTAGGAGCGGATGCATTTTACATCATCCCGATAGGTTGTATCTCGTCTGTCTGATACGCTAAATCTTTTAAAGTTCATATTATCTCTCCATTTCTTCGTCTTTTTCGTTTATTCGCAATAATTCATAATTTTCATCATATATGGCGGTAATAAAATCTTTAGAAATATCACAAGAACAGTGTGCTTCATAAAAGTCGTTTCCGTTACTATCTACTTCCCGATATACAGGGAAATCATCCGGAAGGTCAATTTGTAAAATTATCAAATCGACATCTTCATCTTCAAATACTTCTCCGAACCAGTTATATAATGCATTATTCATTTCCTCAAAATTCGGAAATAAAAATACGGCATTTTGTCTTTCTCCGATTTCTAAACTACGTTCCCCGATTTGAGCAATCAATCCGTCGGAAAGAATAGAATCAAGATTATCTTTTGGTGTTATATGAAAATATCGGTTAGGCTTATTTTCTAATGTTACCATCTTTATCTCTCCATTTCTTCCTCATCGACACCATACCGATTTGCCAAGAAACTGTCGTTGTTGTAGGTAAAGTAATCGAAGAGGGTAGTACGTTGTGCTTTTGTAAGGTCCTTAGCCGGGTTATGGGTAATGTAATGCATCTTCGATGTATTACTAGCAATGAAATGATTTTCATTGCATTGTACGATATATCCACCATCCATTGATGGGTTATGGATAAGTACGTAACCTTTTACATATACGAGGAAATCGCGGCATAAGTCATATACACTATTTCTGCGTTCTTTCATCCATCCCATTTCTTTTACAATTTTTATGGCACTTTCCTCGTGTGTTCCGTAATCAGACGGAATGAAACTTCCATCCGGTCTTACCCAACCATAATTGTCATAAGGATTTACGCTTTCTTTGGATTTTACAGTTTGTACTGCCTTTTCGATTATCTTGTCTGCCATATTTTGTTCTGTACGAATACCAATCTTCACAAAATCTTCACCTGACAGATGATTTCCTTCGATGTCATGTACGGACAGCCATCGCCATGTACCATATCCCTGTTCCCAAAGTCGTACATTATAATATTCCTGAAAAGCTACAATATCCTCGTTTGTGATTCCGGCGGCATTCATGCTGTGATATTCCAGTACATTACTGGATTGCAGGAGAACAGTAACCTTTTCAGCCTGTTCTTTCTGCTTCTGTGCCTTAATATAAGCTTCCCGGTCTTCCTTGGTGTTTAAGGATGATAAGTGCTCTACGATACGGTCTGCGGTTTTAACTGCATTTTTCAACTGACGCTGCAGTTTCAATACATCCTCAGTTTCGATTTCATAGGAAAAATCATCCACATGTTCAGCAATAACCTTGATAGCGCTTGAAAGCTCCATGATTCGGATAGTTTCCGCTTCGTATTTATAATCAGCCATATTATTTCCTTTCTGTTGCAATACCCAGTTGGATAATTGCATCATAGGTATATCTGTTGATGTACGCATATACCTGTATCAAATTACAATTCATTGCAATTTTTTCGATAAACTGTAATAATTCGATTTTTCGACGAAGAAACCATATTTTCATGCTTATTCTCCAATCTTTGTGATTGCTAATGAGGTAGACCCGTTATTATGAGTCTTCGTTTCCAATGTGGCAGACACCTGCTTGCCAATTTCATTCTTGTAAGTGTAAAAATCATCTGCATTATCAACATAAACAGAGTAGTAGTTATCTTCATAACGTACTGTAACTTCATACTCTTTTAAGTATTCGGACATATGAACGCCAAAAGCGATGTTATGGTGTTCGGTATCTACGATTTTCTGCCTGAACGGTTGTTGTTTCCACATTGGAAATACCGGAACCGTGGACGGAACAGACGATAGAAAATAAGGTTACTATAGCCAGCATTTCGCCAATAATCGAAACGATGATACCCATAGGTCCTAATAAACCGCTCGTGTTATCATTATGAGGGATTGTATAATTCATCATTTATCACTCCTTTGCAGTAATACTCGTAATCTCGGTCGTTACAGAACCGTCTTTACGTTTTTTTGTTACCAGTTCGGCAGAGACGGTTTCTCCGATTTTGTCTCTGTATTCATCGTAAGCATCCTCATCATCGGATGTCACACTGTATTTTTTATTGTTATAGGACACTATGATTTCGTACCATTCGCGGTGTCTCACAGGAACAAGGATTCTGCCGGTATAGATAAGTGATGTATTTCCACCATGACGGCTTGCATCCGTAATCACCGCCTCAACAGTTTTGGTCTTTTCGTCTACTACCATCATATGTGTCGTAATAATAGTACAAACACTGAATATAGTAATAAAGATAACTATGGATACGATGATACTGGCTAAAATCATTTGAATTTTTTCTAACATTTTTATTCTCCTTTTTCGATATATAACTTCCCGTGATTGACATAAACATCACCGGTTTTAAACGAATATCCGTCAATGTAGATGTCTGATTTACAATCTTTTATAAACGGTTGTTTTTTCTCTCGCGTTTAGAGTTGTACATTTATCCGATTATAATAATTGCGATTAGTAGAATTGTAAATATAATACTAGCTGCAAAAGATATGATTTCGAGAACTATAGCATTGTTATTTTCTGTTTTATTTTTCGAAAACAGTATACCTCCGGTTAAATATACTAACGCTGCAATACCATATAATATTGTTGCTGCAATTTTCATAATTTTTCCTCCTTATCCTTCATAGTCATAATCATCATAATCAGACCCGCAGGACATTGCCCGTGCCATTTCCTCTCGGCAGGAATACTGCATGAAATCTGTCATGGCATCTATGGCATTTCTGCCGCGACTAATATCCATACAGAACTGTTCGTGAACAAGCCCCTGTCTTCTGTCAAAGTGTTTCGGCAATGTCATATGACCTGTTATCCTCTGATAGAGCTGCGCTGTTTGCAGATACTTTCCGATAAATTTGCTGGCTTTATCAAAATCTTTGAACTTTAAACCAGTTGGATATACGAGCGCGATTCGGATAACCTTTTGTCCAGATATCCCAGTAATTCCAATAACCTTCCCTTGAAAGTGCAATACTCGTTTCATGGGATTGCCTGCATATTTTTCGATTCTCGGAATAGGAGAAAAGTAACCGCTTTCCATCTCCAAGGGCATAAAGCTTTTTCTGCTGTTTTTTCTGTTTTCGTCCTTTATTCTTCGGCTTACGCATCGTCACATCTCCTTTTTATCAGATTTCCGGTAACTCATTTATCATAGCAATGATGTATTCATGTATCTCAGTAAGAAGACCACGGATAACATCATTCGCTTCGTCGATAAGTGCATGGTAATTATCATCATTGATATGGGTATGAAGTTTAAAATGTTTCGCCATATCAAATACAAACGGTTCACAGGCTATAATAGAGAGATAATAGGTATCAATATCAGTATTTAGTTCTTTGTTGATATATACCTTCATCCAGCTATGCTTCCCGTATTGAAATTCACGGGATATAAGATTGATTAATCCGCCCGGACGCTCTGTACAAATATTCCAACCATTGTAACTTTCTTTCTTCATAAAAATTACCTCACTCGTCTTTCGTTCTTATCTATAAATATAATATACACCCTATAGAGTGAAAAGTCAATAAAAACATATCTTATAAGTATAAAAATATATTGACGATGCACTTTAAAGGGTGTATTATATATGTATAAGATATTTAAAAGGAAAGAGGATTGAATGAAGAAAAGAATTATAGAAAGTTTTTGTCTGCTTCTTTTTACAGGAATATTAAGTATAAATGCTTATTATACTGACAGGGTAAATCTCCCGGAAAAGGAACTTACGGAAACTGCAACAACTGTTTCAAAAGAAATTACTTATGATATGGAAGAGCTACAAAAAGGCCTTACGGCAGGAATACCAAAAGCGTTAAACAATAATGCAAACCTTACCATTCTTGAATATACAACATATGACAATACTTCTGAGGATTCTGAGGTATCGGTGGAAAAGGTAGATATGCCAAAAGCCGAAGCTGTTGACTTATCCAAGATTAAGGCAAATGTACCGAACGATGAAAAAGGCTGTAAGAGCTACAAGAAAACCCATATGAGCTATACCACAATTACCTGCCGGAGCAGTAACCAGTATAAGCTACAGAAAAAAGCTTATACCGATAAGAAGAGTGGCATCCGCATGGTAGATGATTATTACCTGATTGCAGTTGGCAGTTATTACGCAGACCATATCGGAGAAAAGCTGATTGTCACGATGAAAAGTGGAAAACAGATTCCGTGTATGGTCGGAGAGTTTAAAAGTGACAAACATACCGATAAGACACACCGCTATCATGTCGGCGGATATGACCATGGCGTATATTATCCGCCAGACGGCAGTGTTATTGAGTTTGTTGTAGATACGAATATTTACAAACCAAAGAAACAGCCGGATAAGTTTGATGGCAGAATTTATGCTATCCATGAAGAAAAGTTGAAAGAAGAAAAATTAGTTTCCTTATAAAAGCTAAGAGAGGAGCAATTATTATGGGGCTACGAAAAGATACAATTCCATTTACCACACAGAAAACACATGGAGAACGTAATCATCTGGTATACGGAACCATAAATCCCGACCTTGTAGATGAATCTGTAACAGCAAGAAATAATCATTACACTTACGGACAATTACAGGCCAGAGGTACATTATGTGAGTATAGCAGTGTAAAAGACCATATGAAACACCGTGATTTATCCGGCTATATGACAGTAAGAGAACGAATGCAGCTTGCACATTCTGTGAAATAAAGGAAAGGATTTGTACAGATGGGGATTTTAAATATCATGTATGTGCTTATCCAGTTGGGAAAAGAGAAGGGGGGTCTTTTGATATGTTAAAAGGAACGATTACGTTAAATGACCAAGAGTGTGAAGGAACCTGTAATTTTGGCAATACGGAAAAGTATATGACGAAAGGCTTTAAGAACCGATTCGGGGATGAAGCCGAAGAACTGATTGCACAATCCATTGAAAAAATCATGGAAAAATACCCAAACAATGCAGATTATCTCCAGGTCCTTTACTATGACGATACCAAATTCTATCTGATTGTTGATAACTATGGCAATGGTCGTTATATACTCACAGTTCTTTTACCGGAAGAATACTAAAAAGGAAAGGAAGTTTTAATGTTACTGAGAGATTTAAAATCAACTATTTCAGATGATTCTGTCGTGTTTATTCAAGAAGGCAGCGGGCATCCGCGTTTTTATCCATCTTGGGGAACATGTAAACTGGAACTGGATGATAATTTATGGGGTAAAGAAGCAGAACTGAATCTGACGAACGGCATTTTTATCCGATTAAAATAAGGAGTGTATGCAATGTCAAAAATGAATGACCCTCTGGTAAGAAGTACAAGAAGATATTATAAGCACTTAAGGAACCAAAGAGATACCGTTGTTTCTATCTTAAACAATTACCGGAAAATCCATGGGATTCCCATGCACAGGACGGTTCACATGAAAAGAGTTGCTATAAGCAAATTAAATTATACGAATCCTAGAGGTATACCGAAACATCAATGAAGAAAGGAGATGTGTTATGTCAACATATGTAGTCTCGGATATTCACGGAGCATATAAGCCATACATGGCATTAAAAGCTGCTGTTAGCTATGATTCCAAGAAGGACAAGCTTTATATCATCGGAGATATCTTCGACGGTAACACCGCACATCCCGAAGAGTGTTTAAAAATCTTAGATGATGTGATTGCGGATGACAGTATTACCTTACTGCTTGGTAATCACGAACTGGCACATATAGAATATTACAATGCCTGTAAAAACAATAATAAGAAAGCTAAAGAGACATGGTGGAATTATCTGGCAGACCCATATTGTGGTGGCTCACCGCTGCTTAATTACTTTTATCAGAATCCGGAGAAACACCAATATTACATCGAATATTTGAAGGCTCATGCCAAGTTTCATGTACTTATTGAAGAAAAGAACAGGCTTTACCTTCTGGTACATGGTTCTCCGATTCCGCAGTTTAATGGCAGTATCAACAATATTGAAGACATTATCCGGTATGACTTTGCATCGTTAAGCCAGACCCCGACATTCAAGGAAGATTTATATGCTTCCAGTGTGATTGCATTAACGCTTTTCGCCAAGACAATGGATATTCCATGGCAAAAGCTGATGAAAGAATTTAAAAATAAAAAATACGGTCCGGATGATATTTACTGCATTGTTGGACATCAGCCTACGAAATATCTTGCGAAAGAAAAAATAAAAGGCTGTAAGTTTCAACAGATATTTCATAAAAACCATATCTATGATATTGACTGCGGCTGCAGGGCAAATTCACTGAATAAGACATATGATAACAGTATTATTGCCAGTGACCTTTGTATGATGAAGCTTGGGAAGCGACCGACTTTTACCTATTACTCAAAGATTAAGAAGGGATGAATGTTTATATGGAGATGTTTCCGGTAATTACAAAGAATAAACAAGAGTTATATGAAAAAATCTTCTGCGATAATGAAAAACTGCAGAATGAAATTCCAAGCATATGTGGTTATTATGGGCGAGGATGTAGAAGAATGAACAGACCGTCAAATGGAATGCCTTGTTTGAATTGTTCACATGGAAAAATGGAAAGATTATGATATCACATTAAAACGGGACGATATGCTGTTTTTAAACATTTTTACAAAAGGAGAAATAAATAATGCAGATAACGAGAACTCAGATTGAAGATTGCCTTCATGGTTATGTGAAAAATTGTATTGTCGATGCCGGTTGGCATATCAACTTGGTTGAAGATTTTATGCATTTACTAGATGGAGATGTCTTTGACAGTGATGAATTACGAAATCAGGACTATATTAAGTCTGTTATTGACAGCAATAGAGAAAATGAATACGCAGAAGCAATTTCTATGAGAAAAACACCAGAAAAATATATTTCTGCGTTGTTTGATGTTGTTGCCCGTCAAGTAAATCAAAAGCCAAAAGATGCACAAAAATCAAAAGGCATGAAATGTTCGCAATGCGGAACAGAAATGATATACAAGGAGAATATTAAGCTTTTGCCTACGAAGGCTTTTCCAAGCGTTCTAGGAATTACATATAAGAAAAAGGTTAAAACATGGTTTGGTCGTTTTGAGGAAGAAGAGGTACACGGGGAAGCTATTCAACCTGAATTTTATGTATGCCCGTCTTGCGGTGCTTTGAAGGCGAAAGTGCCGGATGAGCAGCTTGATTTTGTTGTAAATGCTACCTGTAAATGATTAAAATAAAACTGTAAAAGAGAGGATTCGATATAAGATAATGAGAAAAGAGTATTATTCGGACATACCTGCGGATGTTGAAAGAAGTATCCATTATCAGAGAAAAGAAAAAGAGAATATTGGAAAATACTTGGCACTTATCCTTAGACATAAACCGGAAGCTATCGGTATTTCGCTTGATGAACATGGTTGGGGTAGCGTAAATGACATCATCGAAGGTATCAGAAAACAATTTCCACAGATGTCTATGAGCCTGCTTGAAGAGATTGTTACTACGGACGATAAAGGACGTTATTCCTTTAACGAAGATAAAACCTGTATCAGAGCTAACCATGTTGATGTTGAATTGAAAGAAGTGATACCACCGGATGTGTTATATCATGGAACTGCTGTTAAGTATGTTCTTGGTATCAAAGATAAGGGATTGATTCCAAAGAGCCGTCTGTATGTGCATCTTTCCAAGGATGTTGATACCGCAGTTAAAGTAGGAAAGAGACACGGAGACCCGGTTATCTTTGAAGTCGATACAAAGCAGATGATAAAAGACGGGTATCAGTTTTATCTGTCCGAAAACGATGTCTGGCTTACAAAGGAAGTACCAGTCCAGTATTTGAAGATGAAAGCGTTGGGACAGGAAAAGTGGCTTGAAGACTGCCAACCGGATATTGACTTAGATTAAACATATACCCTTGCTTATATAATCATATAGGCAGGGTTGTTTTTATTATGCGACATATTCTCTGTGTGCATTCAAAAGAATGGAATGCCGCACGTCCTGCACTAACCATTCATGTACGATGGTTAGTGCGTCTATCCCTTACCCATTCATAAAATATCAACTCTCACCAATTCCCAACACAACTAAATCTGAAACAAAACATACACATCTAGCTGCACACTTTTCCTACAGCAAGTTTATACCATTCTCCATACATAATTTTCTCTGCAAGATTTTACGCTTTCCCCGGTACAATAAAATAAGAAAAAACAAATATTTTTAAGAAAGGAAGCGTGAATCTATGTCTCGTGAAGTATTACAGTCAGCGTCTTACGAAAGTAACGCTTCGACAAGAGAACAAATCATTACTGCATTACAGCAGACAAATGATTTTATCAGTACATTGCAACAGATATTAGACGGCTACAGCAATTACCAGAAATATACATTAAGCTGTAATGCATTAACTCCACTCACAACAAGACAGTTACAGCTGCTTACTATGGGAATTACAGATAAAAGCATAACAGGATTATCCGCTTTTCTTTGCTATTTCCTTACAAGTGGTGATACAGAACTCTTGACGTTGAGCGAATATGGCATATTGCTTACCGTATTATCCCTGCAGTGACTATTATAAGGAGAAAAAATGAGTTTCACAAACGACCAGAGAATTGCCTATGATACTTTGCTTACCGGGAATAACATTTTCCTTACCGGAGAAGGTGGTACAGGTAAATCCTATCTTATCAAAACATTCATCCGACAGAAGAAAGAACAGGAAGGTAAAAACGTACTTGTCTGTGCTCCAACCGGCATTGCCGCATTAAATCTTGGTGGTGTCACCATGCATAAAGCACTTCGTATGCCGACAAGAGTTATTGTACCAGATGATTACGCAGATAAGAAAAAATTGAAGAAGACCGCTAAAATTCTAAAAAAGACGGATGTGTTTATCATGGATGAAATATCCATGTGCCGGTGTGACCAGTTCAATCTGATTGGTGCATCCATGGAACGGGCGAACAAATGGCGAAAAAAGCATGGTCTTAGCCCGATACAGTTTATTGCTGTCGGTGATTTCTTTCAGTTACCGCCTGTCGTAACAAATGAGGACAGAGACACTTATTACCGTGCTTACCATACGGATATCAATGACGGTTATGCATTTACTTCTCTATACTGGGATGCAATGAATTTTACCTGCATCAACCTTATGGAAAATGTACGTCAGCAGGGTGCGGATGATATGCAAGCTGCTCTCAATGCCATACGAAATGGAAATGATGAAAGTAACCCGCTTGCTTATTTTAACGAGAACGCAAACAGACAGGAACAGACAGATGGTATTTATCTTACCGGATTACGACGAAAAGCAGCAGGTATCAATGAAGAGCAGTTAAATGCAATTGATGCACCACTTAAGACATTTCAGGCAAAAGCAACAGACATGTTCTCTGATGGTCAGTTCCCTGCAGAATCCCTGCTGAAATTAAAAGTCGGAGCAAGGGTTATGACGACTATTAATGATAACAGTGGCAACCTTTACCGGAATGGTTCCATTGGAACGGTTACTGCGATTACAGGAAGCAACAGCAAGCCTGTAGTAAAGGTACAGCTTGATAGCGGACAGACAGTGAATATTGAACCGCACAAATGGGATGTCAAGGATATATCTATCAATGAAAATGATGAGCTGGTCGAGACGGTTACCGGGTCCTTTACACAGCTGCCGCTCCGTCTTGCTTATGCGATTACCATACATAAAAGCCAAGGCTGTACCTTTGATAAGGTAAACCTTAATCCGTACTGCTTTGCAAACGGTCAGTTATATGTGGCTTTAAGCCGCTGTACATCCATTGATGGCTTACACTTGGAACGACCGATTACCGACAGGGACTGGCGTACCAGTGATGAGGTCATTGATTTCTATGAAAACTTAGACAATGAACAGGAAAGAGAAGAGGAGATGGAATATGAGCAATAACATACACATTTACAATGAAAACGAACCGCAGTACAAGCTGTTACAAGGCTTTGCCAATTACCTGAATGCACATACCACAGACCGGTATAATTTCCGCTTAGAGAATATGCTCTTTGACGGAGGTGCAAATTCGTATTATACGGGCATTTCCACAGAAGACACGAAGACCGGAGACATGTGGCAGACCTGTACACCAAAGGCATATGTGACGGTTTTGCAGGGAGAAGAATACTTTAACCTTGCTGCGCATGATGTGTTTGAAATCCATGAATGGACAAACCCACCAACATCGTCCTATGACTTAACACAGGTGGATGGGGAAGTTGGCGGATACCTGAAAATGCATGGCGACCCTGAATCTGAAAAGGATGAAATCGAATTGGATTAAATCCACTCACAGGCTAAGATTAACTGTCTTAGCCTGCCATATGAAAGCAATAAGAAATGAAACAATTCTCCAAGAATGCAATTCATGCATTTGAAATCCATGAAAATAAAGTAATTTTAACAAAACCATATGAGCTTACCATCGATGACTGGCAGCTTATTATGACAAGGTTCAACCGGTTAGGCTATGAACTTTCCAGTGTAGATAAGGTCTGTGTTATAGCAGAAGAGGTAAAGCACGCTGTATTGGTTGAAGCAAAAACGGTATTTCAATAAAGGACATGATGATTTCCCGTTACAGTTTGCAGGCTACCTGACAACTGATGGAACCTTCCTTAATTTTTCATATGACGGTCACATGAGAGATATCGACCACCGTGATATCTATGATGCCATTGAACGCTTTATCACTCCGGAGAAACAAAGCGAGTATAACGCAGCGATGGATTTCTTTATGAACTGTGGTAATATCCGGCTAACAAATAATGGTATTGACCTCATCTGCGAACCGACTGAGCAGCAGGTGGACAAGCTCTATGATTATTTCGAGGACTTAAGGACAAGAGAACGGGTCATTGCTGTTGATTATTCCAATGAAGACGGACACTGTGTTGGCAGTACCAATTATGACATGGCATATATCCCGGTATCAACGATTATCCGTGATATCAAAGGATATTTTAAGGATTATATGATTCCCAAGGACAGAGGATTTGTCATGGAAGAGGAGGATGACTATGAAAGAGACTAAACAATATCATGTTGCGGTAAGCGTATACGGAACTCTTACAAAGAAACATAATACTGCAGCTGGTATCTGGCATATTGCAGAGACAACGGAAGAAAAGGCTATTGCAGTCTTACGTGATTATCTGAAACAACATAACCTGTTCGGAACAATTCAGTTTGCATTTGTTTCCAGTGAGACACCGGTTTCAATGGAAAGAGGACAGGTATTATCCGAAAAGGAATATTCACGTTTAGCGGAAGAACAGCAAAAGCAGAAACCTTATGAATTTATTCCTCGCAGGGCGAATGGACATTTAAAGCCAAAGCTTGGCACAGATGCCGATAAAGCTCCGGTGCAGGGAGCATATGGCAGTCATAACGAACCGACATATATTGAAGACTGTGGCAATCTGCCTCATGTAGACGGTGTTACCTATGAAGGACAGGATTTAGAGAATTTCAATTTAGATAATATGATTGATGAGTTGGACGAAGAAAGATAATTACAGAAAAAGAGAAGAGAAAGGACTTGCATTTAGATGAAAAACCCTTATGAATGTGCAGTTGCACTTAAACCAGATACGATTAAAAAGCTAATGGAAGGCACGGACATGTCAGAAACGACAATACTGCATCTGGCATCTATACGTGATGTCTGGCATTACAATAGCTCTCCAGAGAAAAAACAAATAGAACTGATATGTAGGGATATCAATTATTTTGTTGATTACTATTGGGCTGGAATGAAAGAAAAAGAAAGATACCAAAATGATGCTTTTGAATCCCGCATCATCGGGCTTTTAGGCTTAATGTCTACACATCCCTGCCAAACAATTCATTCATACATCACTAACAATGTTTCGGCAAATGCCAAATATGTTGCCGAATATCTGACGCAGAATTTACAGGAATATTTTCCTGATATGGAAGTTATCTGCAACGGGAGGATGTTAAAAATTAAAGATAAAGAAGCTTGTGACGAACTGTTTCGGATTAAGGTTTCTGGTTCTCATTCCAAGGCTTTAGACCAATTTACGCTTACACTTAAGCGAAATACTGCAGCCTTTTGTTATGGTGATTATTTTATACAAAAGGGATTAGATAAAAGTGAGAGTTATTCTAAAAAAGAATCCGAACAGGAAGAAGATATTGAATTAGGATATTAGAGGACTATAACCTTGAAGCATAGATTGATGAGATGGAGGATGATTATGAACGGTAAGAATGTATTACACCGGACTGTACGGGACTTATGCCGTGCAAAGCGTCTGGATAACGGTAAATGGGTCGAAGGTAACCTTATTCGAAGTTTTGATGCAGAAGACGGATGGAGCGCAATTATAATTCCTACTACAGACAGTGATATGTTTACCGGTCCCGGAACAAAACAGGACCTTGGATTCGAAAACTGGTACCGGGTAGACCCTGATACGGTCTGTCATTGTCTTGGAATGACAGACAACAATAAGCAGCTTATCTTTGAGAAGGATGTTGTTGAGTTTGTATCATCTCCGGCATCATCTAAAAAATGTCTGCTGTGGTGGAATAACGAAATGCAATGCATGACGGTTGTTGATATGGATAAAATTTACTTTAACGGTCTTGATTACAATGACGGCAATCCGAATTTTTCATATGAAACATTCTGTCTTATGATACAGGACCCATACGGTGACTTCAAAGATATCAAAGTAACCGATAACATCATTGATAATCCAGACCTTGTAATTACAGCATGTGAAAAGAATAAAGAAACAATGGAAAAATTCCATGCATTTGATGCTTTTACACCTAATCCGGCAGGTTATAAGGAAGAGGAAGTCTTAAAGCGTACCGATACGGTAGTCCATGAATATATTCGTAATTATGGTGTAAGCAATTATTCCGGACTGTTACATAGCATTGCAAAGAACATTGTCCATGAAGCTTATGAAAAGGATGCCGTATTGACTGTAAATGCTGCAAATACCCTGTTACAGCAGGTGAATGAAGCCTTAGAAACAAAGTGTGAAGACTTGACACAGGAACAGGAAGAAGAACGGGAATTGTAGAAAGGAAAATAACAATGACAGATAAAACAAAATTAAAACATGATGTTATCCGACATCCTGCAGTTGACAATAGCCTGCAGCATGAGGCCTTAGAACAGGCTTGTAAGCAACTTGGTATGGACAGTCACATTACTATTATCCAGTCTGCAAAGGACTGCAGGACAGATGCAGATAAAAAGGCTTATAACATCATTGGTAAACCCTTCGCTGTAAAACGGTCGTATTTGAACTGTAATTCCTTGGATGTGACTTTCTTCTATAACAATGAAGGAGAAGCCACATATACCTACTGTGGTTACGGAGACCCTTATGACAGCAAGGATAAGCTGCTTGCCGCGTTTGAAACAGCAGATGATTTAAGACAGACAATGGATGAGGTCTTACAGGAACTGCAGGAAGAAAAAGAGACAGACTTAGATAACGACATAGAAAGAGAGTAGAGTATGGAAATTATTGAAGCAAGTAAAAAACTGATAACTGCACAGGGTACCGACTTGACTTTGCTATATGACGACAGCTTATATCGTCACTGTATGAATGTGGCAAGGCTTAGTACGCAGCTGGGACAGTTAAAGGGTTTTGATGAACATGACCTGATACTGCTTGGAACAGGCAGTCTGTTACATGATATTGGAAAGATAAAACTGGATAACCGCATCCTTGATAAACCGGGGAAGCTTACGGATGAGGAATTTTTAATCCTGCAGGCGCATCCTGTTATCGGTTATCATTACCTGTTGTCTTATCATTATCCAAAGACAGTTATGGATATTGTCCTTTATCACCATGAAAAATTAGACGGCAGCGGCTACCCGGCGCATAAGACGGATATTCCGCTTATGGTACAGCTTGTAACGATAGCGGATATCTATGAAGCAATACGGGCAAAGAGAGTGTACAGGGATGCCAATACCCCCAATGATGCTTATGCGATATTAAAAGAGCAGAAGGGATTAAATAAAGAGATTGTAGAACTGATGAAAGAGTTGGTTGTATAATTAAAGGAGAGGTTTAATCCTCTCCTTTAATTGAGTACGCTTACTTAATAACTTACATATAAATGCTTAATCATAATGCCATTTTAATTCTCTTTTTGGTTTTTTAGGTAACTTAGCAGAAGCGGCTTCCTCAGTATCATATAATTTCGTACTTCTTATCCGGATAGCACCCGTTGAACCCGGTAACTGAATCAAAGCAAAACCATTTTGTTCTTTTAATACTGTTACTTTCAAGACTTCTCGGTTATTCTGAATAAAATATTTATCTTCGTTCATATAACTTCATATCCCTTATTGCATTTTCAACTGTATCAACTGTACCCATCAACTTATATAGCTTACCGCTATTATGATAAATGGCTATAGGCTTAGTATCTACATCAAATTTACAAACTATCCACTGTTTCGTCTTTACAAAATAATCATTCTTCTGGATTACATCCGAAAATTGTTCCTCAATACATTTTAAATCGTTTTCGTTTAACATTTGCATCTCCTTTTCTTCCCCTTTATACAAATAGTAACATATTAAACTGCTATTTGTAAGAGGGTAGTTTTAAAAATTTAGTTGATACATATAAAAATGAGAGAGGATTATTCCCCTCTCATAAGTCTTACCTTCATTTCATCTTCCGACATGGTTCTATGTATATATCCCATATCGATATCGTAATACGTATTTCCCTTATTGTCCTGTTTCAATGATATACTGCACAGTCCTGAGTTGATATATTCAGCAAAATCCTTTGGAAGCTTCTTTCTTATCCACAAGTTTATGCCTATATAAATAAAAAGCATAACCAATACAATACCGAAGTAAAGAAAGAAAATAAGCCAAGCACCTTCGCTAACTACCAATGGCCACAAAATAACTGTGTATAACCCAACAAAGGAAACAGCAGGCAATACAAAAAAATTAATATCCATTTTCCATTCCGATACTTTTTCTTCGTATAATTGGCGATAAATAATTTCTTTTTCGTGTTTTGTCATACTTTATCCCTCACACTTTCTTGATAATCCCAATCCAGGAAACTGCTGATATGAAATGATTTAATTCCTTTTCGCTCTGCTTCACGTAAAAATGGAATCACATCGTCTACAAATACTACATCTTGTAAGCTAATATCATGATCATTACAGTATTGCAAAATGGTATCTGCTTTTGATTTGTCTTCCGATACAAGTAAACGTTCTGTGATACTTGGATAATACTTGTCCAGCCAGAGCTGCTTATCATCAATTTCTTTCTGCACCTGGCAGTGTCCCATCACAATGTTCTGCTTCGCGCCACATGTAGACAACACACTCTGCATATGACAGGACGGCTTCCTCTTAAGAAACACACCATCCTCAATTTCTTTTAAACTCATGCCATTATCTGTTCCATCTGGGTCAGCTACATGCCCGTTGAATCGATAGGGTGCCAAAGTACCGTCAATATCCCAGAATACATATTTATCTTTTAAATCCTGCCATTGTGCATTTCCGTTTATCATACTATTCCCTTTCTTGTATCAATCTCTTCATCGGATTCTAGTGGTATATTCTTATAGACCCACTTTCCTTTATATAGTGTGATAAGTGGGTCTAAAGCTATTTTCTCTATAGATGTGATAACATCATCCAACGGATTTTTCTTTGGAACAGGTACTTGGATAAACAATCGCACCGATTCTGCAAGCTGAATCATATCGTCGTTATCGTAAGCTTCCCATGCTGTTTTCAAGTATTCCTCTTGCTGTGAGTTAAGATTTTCCGGTTCGTGGCCATATCTGTTCGGTCCGCTGTTAAGGAAGATGTCAGCATCTTTTATCAAATGTTTTGCATCTCTTTTTCCGGTAATGGAAGAAGGATAGTGATTGCTAAATTCCTGTCTTGTCATATTTTCTCCTTTTATAAGAAAAATAAAAAGTATACGACAAATGTTAATCCAAACGCCTGCAGATAATCGATGCAACATAATCCGAATGTCTGAGGAATCAACGCATTCCATAATAACCATACCGGTATTGATTTTAAAAGCAGTCCGGGTATTTTTAAAATTAAATACAACACGAAATCTCCGTAATCTCCTGACTGATATTCATAATCATTATTCATAATCATGCAGCTTTCCTTTCTTTCTTAGGTCTTAAAAATCCATACACATAATCCCATATTTCCTGTGGACATTCTTCGTTATGATAACCATACATCTGAATAATACGGTATTTGCCATTTTTAATCTGTTTAAATGCAATCGTTGCCATATATCCGTCTGGCATCGTAAGATGATAGATAGCGATTTTATCCTCATTGATATACGAATAATAGCTGTTGACACAATGGCTCATGGTAATGCCTTCCTGTTGTAAACGTTTACCGCCTTTAATCCATTCGAAATTTTTTGGCAGCAGTTTGCGAAGTTCATTGAATTGACTGTCCTTCGGAACCGATACCCGGTGCAGACGGTTCAGTTCACGCTTGGATGCCTTATCATGTGCTTCTATCAGTTTATTGTAGGTCTTAAAACCAATCGATACTTTTTCATGCAGTTCTTTACAGAGATTACAGTAATCAATGAAAGTGTAATCCGATATGCCGTCCGTAATGCTATAAGTAGCTACATATTCATTAAGAAACCCAATCTCCCCATGCTGCAGTGAGCGCTTTGAAGTCATAATATGTGCAGCAGGTAAGAGTTTTTTGTCCTTTGTATGCTGTAATAACCGTCTTTGGTCGATATCACGAACAATTGGCAGGCTCTTCATAATCGCGTAAGCAACATTGATATCTGCCTTGTTCCAATTGATAACAGAACTATTTTTCCATCGATATTTAAGCAACTGATTGCAGTTATGCATATCTCGGCAGTCATTAAGCGCGATTGGAATATTTAAAAATCCATCTGTCTGCAATGTACGGTAAAGGTCCGCCATAACCGGAGCATTCAGCTTCTCTTTTGTGTAGGTAAAGAGAAAATCGCAGATTCGCTGACCAAGCTCTCCATATTTTTCATAGATTTTTCCAACTTCTTTCATCGATAATGGAAAAAGCCTCTTATTCTTTGAAACATAGATATCGCCGGAAAAGAATACGACTAATTCTGTATCTCTCCTTATATTATAGCCACATAAAGGAGTGTTACTGATTACATAAAGTTTTGTTTGAGGAGAATAGGAAAGTTTTATATTGATTGCCTGTGCGGATAATGTAACATTCATACTATAGGATGGTTTATCATTGAAAATTACAGTGGAATCTTTGGTATAAAACTTGCTGGCAACGTCTGTAAATACTTTTATTTCATCTGAACTCATGGAAGACTCTGCAATTTCCCAGTCAGTGCCTCTCCCTGTGGCACCCTGCAGCAGATGTTCAAACCCCGGAAGATGACTACATATCCATGCATAGTCATTTTCATATAACGCATATTCCTGTTTGAATACTTCGACTGGGATATGATTTGCAATGGCAAAATTAATTAGGTCCGTGCCATATTCCGGCGCATCCTGTTCTGCGTAATACCTTACATAAGCAATACGAAGTGAACTGTCAGATTCATTTTTTGTTCTTTCGAAAATAATGCCATCAAATGCTCTCGCAGTACCATACTTTTCCATGCTGTAATAATTATTCTCTATTTCTTTGATTTTACGGATTTCATCCAACGTGTAGCCTTTTTCAAGCATTGTCAGTCCCCAATGGATGTTAAAACGGATATCCGTCATAGAAATGACTTCTTCGATATCCGTTACCGATATTCCGTTCTTTGTCATGTCATATAAGTCTGAAAGCGTTCTTACCGTAAAGTCCTCACGGGAGAGCAGCACAAGCACTTCGTCGGATGCATTTTCTTTTCTTGCTTTTTCAATCAGCTTTATCTGTGTTTTCTTCATATATACCCCTTTCTTCATCTTTAATACTCAGATTGGCAAAGAATATACCAAGCAACATCATAAAAACAGGTCTTGTAAAGCATTCTGCAGTCTCTTCTGTTACCTCACCGGATTTACTGATAAGGACGGGAATGGTATCCCCGACTGCAGGCAGCTGTCGCTTGAAACGTTCCTTGATAATAAGATTGCCGGTCTTTGTGATGTTTTCCTGTAGAGAAGATACCGCCTTATCATCGTTATATGTTACTGTTACATCTTCTTCATAATAATCCCGGTAAAGTGGATTACAGTTACTGCTGTACATCTCCCTTACATTGTCAACTGCTGTAATCACAGCTGTTGTATGAGTACTGGTACTGTAACGATTCATGCTGATACCGGATGCAATGAAGAGCACAATCCCAAAGATAAGGACGGTAATACGTGCCATTTTATTATTCATGTGTTATCCTCATTTCTTTCTCTTATTTTCTTATATATTAAGTGGCAGATTTTATATATTTTTTAAACAAAAAAAGAAAGAGAAAAAAGATTTTTTCTTTTTCCCTTCCTTTTTATTCCTTATGCAATATTACCAAGTTTTGTATCTTCGTAGACTGTATATGGGATGTGATTTCCAGTAAGGAACATATTTACATCCTCATCCTTGCAGCGGATGCTGATATCCCCTTCCATACAGTAGAGAGTAGCAGTAGCATTGCTTACAGCTTTAACATGATGTGCGGCACTGCGGAAATTCCTTAAGTTTTCGATATTATAATGTTTCATCGGCTGATATCCGATATCATTGATAGAATACGCGTGCGGTGCTACATACATGTTATTGGAATTGGTGGACCCGTCTTTGCTGTCACGGCGTTCCTGCAGACGTTCTGCTTCAAATGTGATAACAAACTCTGTGATATTTTCATCGAAACCACCTGCAAAGTAAAGGTTTTTATAAGTACGGTTCTTGTCACAGCAGAGTACCTTTGTCCAACCGCCCGGTGTCACTTTTACACATGGGTCGATAACGATAAGGCCAAGGTTTGGAATCGTGGTCTCTACCGGAGTACGGGTATCAACAATGTTATCCGGAAATGTATTGCAATGTTCCAGACGGTCTATAGACCCTTTGATATTAAACACATAGCCTAACAGTTCCTTTTCCTTTTTTCTTGATAAAGCGATATCTTCCGGTGTAATGGAACTGGTCAAACGCAAAGACTTAATACCGTCATTCATTACCGATAACTGCTTTTCAATATCCATGCGGCATTTATTCTGCTTCGTATGATTACTTTCCAAGTATTTGTCAATATCTTTACGGGTAAGCTTATTTACTGCTTTACGCAGTGATAATTCACTTACTATATGCTGTTTGTCAGATAACGACAGCTGTTTCTTCGGCAGGTAAGCAGCAAGAAATGCCTGTTGCCCCTGTAACTGATTCAATAAGGCTTCCTGCTTTTCCAATCCCTCAACAGCATTATACAATTCCTTGGAATACTCGATTAAATCTGTCCGGCTGATAGACGGTTCCATGGAATCAAACAGCCCGCAGAGGATAAGCTTTTCCAATGTTTTTTCCTTGATAGTATTATGATTGATTGCTACGAAGTCCGTAAAAGTTTCGGCGCGTTCAAACGTTATCTCGGATAATCCCTTGACATAGGACAGTCCGTAGTAAACATCATCTGAAACAGCAATAAATTGATTGCTGCTGTGTTTGATGTCCGGAGCATGTAAAGTAATACCAAAGAGCGGCATTTCCTTAGTAAAATCAAGGATTTCATCCAATTCCTCGATAGCGTTTAAGCTCTCTGCAAAGAAAACTGCAGGATGGTAGAGCTTTAAGTAGGCAGTAATCACAGAAATAAGACTATACATGTAGGCATGTGACTTGTTAAAAGCATATTTTGCAAAATCAATCATACAGTCAAACAGATGGTTCGCATCGGATTCGGACAGTCCGCTGTGTTCCATACAGCCCTGTACGAATGCCGGACGTTCCGCAGCAAGTTTATCCGCTTTTTTCTTACTCATATATTTACGGATATTATCCGCATGACCCATGGTAAATCCGGCAAGCTTGGTACATATCTGCATAATCTGTTCCTGATAGATGATACAGCCATAGGTAGGAGTTAAGATTTCCTTTAAGTCATCATTATCAATATTGATGGAATGGACTGGTTTTTCATAGACTTGTCCATTTAAGAGGATATTGCCATCGTTATCGACAATAGCAGCAGGGTCTGCCTTTGCTTTCCTGTACCATTTTTCTGCGATGATTTCATCAAGGTACTGCATAGGACCAGGACGATATGACGCATTTAATAAACATATATCTTCAAAACATTCCGGCTGGAAACGCTGCAACAGTGTCTTCATTCCCGGAGATTCAAACTGAAATATGCCATGTGTTAAGCCTTTTGCATAGATTTCACGGTAGATACGTAAGTCTCCAAGCAGTTCCGGCTGTCTTGTTCCATCAAGGATAACTGCATCCTTTGTCTGTCTTAAAATACGCGTGATAATATCAAGATTCTTAAGACCAAGGAAATCCATCTTTAAGTAACCTTTGGCTTCCGCCTGTCCCATGTTGCAGGATGTTTCCATATTGTCTTTTCCCTCTCCATACATGAGTGGAAGAGAGTCCATGACGGCATCGCCACTGATGATAGTACCTGCAGCGTGCTGTCCATATCCGGTAAAGCATCCGACGAGCAGTTTGCCATATTCAATAATCTTCATTCCGGCAGCATCATGGACGGATGAGAGAGCACCTTCCCCGGAATCATAGAGCTTGCATAACTGGTCAGCACGGGTCTGCCATGCATTAGAATCGTTGTAAAGTGCTCCAAGGTATCGTCCGGCAATACGCAGTGCCTTCTTGATGGATGCATAGCCTTTGGTTGATATACCGCAGATACAGTCGTAACCATACTTGCGGCGCACGTATTCAATACATGCAGGACGGACGCTCGGGCTAAAATCGCTGTCGATATCTCTTTATACCCCCGGTTTCCCGGTACTTATGCTTGAAATTACAAAGCAATTTCAAGCAGGGAGTAGACTATATCTTTACATATAATAAGAATATTATATGTACCACACTATTCGACCGGTAACTCATCTTCCGGTCTAACGGGGAATAAACCCCTAGTCGTTACACTTATTACGATACTCTTAATTCTCGAACTTTATTATTTTCATCATATTGTAATCGGTTAAACAGATATTTATTGCTTTTACTATAATTATATTGCTCAGATAAAAACCTGCCTGCAGCAGCACAGCTTTTAAATTCCCCAAGATAAACACCATCTTTATACAGGTGAACCGGAGTACGGTTCTGCGTAGGATGAATCTGATTATCATATTTTGTCTGGCGAGATGTTTTATCTGTAATGATATACAAATCGCCGTATCGAAGATATTTCTCTAAAGAGTTAGAACTAGCTGAAAAGTTTTCTTTGGAATATTGACTAGCTTTTCTTACACTCTCGAATTGTCCTATCAATTCATCGTTTCGGTATAAAGTACAGCGGTTGATATTTCTTGCAGGACCCATCGTTTTATAACTGTCGAGCAAGTTTGCTTTTCTTGTACACCATTCCAAATTATTCATATTTGGATTTTGTGTATTTTTATCTTTATGATTTACCTCTGGAAGATTGTCTGGATTCGGAATAAAAGCAGTTGCTACTAATCGGTGTACAAGAAAGCTTTTTCTTGTTCCGTCTGGCTTTAAAAGTCTTATCATAAGATAATGACCTCTTGAATCAAGAAACGGTTTAAGTTTTCTTATATTTCCGCTTTTATCACTGTATACATTTCCATAAGAAGAAATGTAATATCCCGGACATTCTTCAATCGGCTTAATAAGTTCGTTATTCATATTTCTCCTTTCATTTCGAGAAAGAAGAGTATGCCAACACCTGCGGTGCGGCTAGACAATGTATTAAAATGCATTGTATTCGTAATGTAGCACGGTATTGCCTGCTATCTACAGTTGAGAAGAAATATCCTTTTGCCCTTCTTTTCAATAGAGCGGTAACTCTACTGTAGACCGTAGGTTCTCTTACGAAGTGGCTTCGTTTATGGTCAAGTTACAGATTTTTATAACTTGGGTCATATCTCCTTGTAAGGCTTGATGACCAATCTTATTCAACTTCTACCGTTAGCCATGTAATACATCTTTGATGTATTACCCAACCGTGACGTAGGTCATCGGTTAAGTAATCATTAGATAATTGCATAACACCCCTGAGTAATAGGGTTTACAGTGGATACCCAATAAGTTTAGGCATACTGGCACGGGAAGGATTCAAAAACCTCTCGAACAACAATCCGTATGGAATCGGGTCAAGGTCGATGATACCTAAGAGGTAGCAGGCGAACGACCCACCGGCACTTCCCCTGCCCGGTCCGATAGGGTAGGCAGTACGTTCGATTCCAAGAGTTTCAATCATCCGGTTGGCTTCTTCGATGGTATAGGGACATTTATCCGACTGAATGATTTCCTCCGGTAACTGTCCGACAGTTCTGCCGTATTCCAAGTAATCCTGTACGATTAAGTGATAGGCGGCATAACCCATGCTCTTAATAATGTTGCATTCATAATCCAGACGGTCTTTTCGCTCCGGCGGAAGACCGGCATCCCCGTAACGTTTCTTAATACCTTCGGCGATGGCTTCATCGAAGAGTTCTTCGGCGGATTTTCCATCTTTGATAAAGGCAGGGTAGTGGTTTTCACCTTCCGGGAACTCTACATGACATTCATCAAAGATGCGGTTGCGGTTCATAAAAGCATTGTCAAGGATTGATGTATCATCGACAATGCGGCTCACCCAGTCACGAAGCTCTGTATCGTCCTTGATGTAATATTCATAGTCGTCAGTTGGAATATCCGGTCCGTCAAGGAAGGTATTGAATCGCGTAAACTTGATGATATGACGCTTTAGCACTTCACGTTTTAACCGCTCATCCCAGTTATCTGTACCGATAAAGGCTTTGGATATTCCGACATGGACATCGTTACTGATGATGAAATGATTGGTATTACCCATCTGTTTTGCAAAGTCAATCAGATTGTTGTAGATAACACGTTCTCTTTCCAATCCGTGATACTGCAGCTCAAAGTAGAAATCATCTTCTCCGAAGATATCGATGATATCATGGTAGAGGGATTCGTTTAATGCGAAGTTGTCGGACTCATCCGGCATATTCTCACATTGGGTCATCAATTCAACAAGCGTATGAAATCCACGGGTATTTAAGCGTTTTGCTACATAGACGGTACTTTCATAGAATGCTTTCCGCTCGTTATAGTATGCAAGTGTTGTCGGATGGACAGGATGCTTTGCGGTCGCCTTCGGCTCTTTTTCTTTGGAAAGCGCATCCATGATGGCTTTGTTTGCTTTTGTTATCAGAAATCGTTTATACAGATACTTTGCATCCGTTGATTCATCCATGGAAAGAACCTCAGACAGTGACCGCTTCTCTTTATCAATATCTTCGACCGTTACCTTGGCAATCAGTTTGCGATAAGCCGGGGAGTGAAGCTGCTCATCCGAAAGGATAAAATTCTCGTCAAGTTCACACTGAGATAACTTTTGAATCTGGTCATTTAACTTATTTTTTACATTATCATTGGAAAGACCAAGCCGCATACCGAAGATTCCGGCAATACAGGCAGATGTAGCAATCACATGTCCTTTTTTTACATTTTTCCGCAGATTATCAAGAGTAATCACCGGTTTTCCGGTTCCTTTCTTTTTACCCTTCACATAATCCTTACCGGATTGTGTCACGATATGGCACAAAGACTGATAACCGATATAATCTTTGGCAATGAGGAGAAAATGACCGGTAAAGATATGTCCGTCTTCTTCTCTGAAATTGCTTGGCAATTTCAGATATCCTTCAACTCCGGGAATCAGTTCCATACGACTTAACTGCTGTTTTAACTTGTCTTTATCAGGGTAAGTATTGTAGGTTTCCGAATATTCATAAGGCTTATCCTTTAAATGCTCTAGCATATCCCTTGCATCCTCGAATGCCGTCATAACACCATGGTCGGTTACAGGGACTTTTGTTCGTCCGATGCTCGCAAAGGATAAAATCATATCCGCAAGATTGCCGTTTGCGGTATCTTTATCACTTTCAAAGTGATTATGCATGTGCTTCTCCTTTCTGTAGAAAGAAGAAGAGGACGTTCCTGCGGAACAGAACCTGCGTAGGCAATACTCCAAAGAAATATCACAAAACGCAGAGAACGTAAAACTCATTCCTTCGGAATGAAGGATGAGAATTATCCTCTTCTCATTCATTTATTTACGCTGTTTATAGGTTTTAACCAACATCTCTACGAGATGTCACCGTCAGTCCTACGGACTGCGGCTAAGTCGTATAGCTTATCTATACGACAGATGTCGCCTTGCAATGAAAACGGGTTTCATAGCATTTAACAAAACTCTTTTCTTTGAATACTTCCCATTTATCGTTTAAATAGGTTGTTTTTTGATATTGTTTGGATTCGTTTTTTGATTTGTTCAATGAAACACCACCTTCCTATATTTATAAGTGGCGGTTTTAAGATGAAAATTAAACAGATTTTAAAATTGCGTTATAAGAAATATATATAACGAGAACATATTAATAAATGAATGCAATAAAAAAGAAGAAGATGAAAAACATTTCCTTCGTACTTCTCGGAATTATAAATTCCTTGACATGTACCTGTTTTTCCTTCTTCTTCTTTCTGTTTCTTTGACAGGCAGCCCCGTCAAAAGCTTATTCATCATAAGTTACTTGCATAATATCATTTGGTGTACAGTGCAGCAGCTGACAGAGTATATCAATCGTATCTGTTGTAACTGGCTGGTCCAAACGCAGTCTTGTCAAAGTAGACTGTGAAAGCAACCCGGCATCACGTACAGTTGTCTGGGTAATGCCTGCGTCTTTTAACTTGTCAATCACTTTTTTATATTTAATAGCCATACAATCACCCTTTCTATGTCTTTATAAAATAATTTACCTTGTTTTCAATTTTATTTTACACGCTAAAAGGTGCAAAAGCAAATCTTTTTTCAATTTTTCAAAACTTTTTTCAAAATTTATTTTAAAAAATCAAAAGAAACTGCCACTTAACACATAGAGGGAGACTACCCATGATTACTTATTTCAATAATTTTCTCCCATTGGAGAGTGACAGAGAAGTTCAGATGGACAAGCAGTTGAACGCCTTCTTCCATGACAAAAGAGGGGGGTATATTAAGTATGCAAATGCTTATATACTGCCGAACGATGATATCTGCATGGAACAGTTTACTGCAGATACACAGGATGAAGTATGCTTTTTTACACCAATGGAGATGTTTAGTGAATTAACGAAGCATTGTTATGTTTCCCTCGCCACCTTCCAGAAAAAGGACGGCGCAAGAAGAGATTTTAATGTATTTAACCGCAGTATCATGTATGTGGATTTGGATATTCACGATACGGCTGTGGATTGTGAAGCTGTGCTTAACCAGACAGCCCTTATCTTAACCGATGCTTATAATAACAACCAGTTACCAATTCCGACCATGATAAATCATACCGGAAGAGGTCTGGGAATCTTTTATATTTTAGAACATTCCATCAACGAATCTGTCCCGGAACTGAAAAAGACAAGACTTGCATTCGACGGCATATATAAAAGACTGGTGAAAAAATACCAGTCCCTTTTGGATGCCGCAGGAATTACGGATGTTCATGCAGATTTTGCGGTACTTGATAAAACAAGACTGGTACGTGTTGCAGGTACTGTAAATCCGAATAACGGCAAAGTCTGTAATACCATATTCCGCAACGAAGACGGATATGGACATATGACTTATGTTTCCTCATTGGATGATATCGGGCGTTATGTGCCGGTAGAAAAATACACGCCACCAAAGAAACGGAAGAAAAAACATGTAAACCGGAATATGGATGAAATATTAAAAGACCGTGCAGATATGCTGCGTCGTCTTATTTTACTGCGAAAAGAAGACACCGGCAGCAGACATATGATGCTATTTATCGCATATCAGACACTTCGCCAGTTACAGGAAAAAGAAGATGCTGTCAGTGCTTTATCTGAAATGAACAGACTTTATCAGATTCCTTTACCGCAGAGAGAATTGGATGGTATTATCCGGTCAACAGAACGGAACAAACCCTATACATATACAAATAAAAAGATAATTGAAGTCCTTGGCATTACGGATGAAGAGTGCAAAGAGACCGGATTTGGCATAAGCAGTGCAAGAAAGCTGGAACGTGCCAAGAAAAAAGAAGAGAATAAGAAGAAAAGGCAGGTCCGTAACGACGCTATCCTTACCATGGTAGCAACCGGGCTTTATACTTATGCACAGATTGCTGAAAAGTTTGATGTGTCGGTACCTCTTATCAAAAAGCTTGTACATGATAAGAAAAAGGCAGATGATACCTCTTCTAAAACAGTTTATCCAAGACGAAAAGACATTATTTCTTGTTATATGAACAATAAAAAAAGACGCATTAAGCGAGCTTTTTCTTTTTGGAAACAAGGTATAATTTTTTGTCATCTATATATTTGTGCAATGTGGTGCAGCTTGCCTGCATCACTAGGCGACATGCGTGAGTATGTTGGTGCATTACAGTATGCTTGCTTTAACGTTTCTACACCGGTGCTGCATGGCAGGTCTGACCTGTTAATTCCATCCTAGCATCAAAAAAGGAGAGGGTATAGGAACCCATGCAGCTTAACTACAGGCTACCGGGTAACAGATTTCCTTTTCAACAGCCTGATTATAGGAAAGAAAAAATAAAATATATAAAAATATATATTCCCTGCAAGATTTTGTCGCTTTATGTATATAACAATAATAGAGACACATAAACAGTGCTATCCATACAGAAAGTGAGGTGATTTAGTGAATAGTGGTTCAGAAGAAACAGTTACACCAAAGAAAGTTGTAGGAAGACCGAAAGGAAAGAAGGAGCGTAAAGCATTGTATTTATCCTTAGAGGTAGATACACATGAACGTTTGGAGAAGTTAGCCAAAAACAACCATATGACAAAAGCGGCAGTGGTTAATTATCTTATCTGGCATTGCGGTCTGGTGCCGTCAGAGATACAAGAAGGAGATGTCAGAGTTGAGTGAGAGTTATCTGTTAAATGAACTTGAAAAGCAGAATAAGCCATACATACCCTCGGTTCCACGAACAATAGAAGACGACAAAGCCTTAACATGGAATGCCAAGCTGTTTGAGAGTACAAAGCGTACTCATTGTTCTGCGGAACGTTTTGAGAAGATTTTCTCTGAAACAATGACGTACATCACAACAACAGAACATCACATGTATATGGATATCCAGAGAGGAAACACCACAGAGCGTGAATTTATCACATGGTTGCGCAGCTATTTCAACCGTACTTATCCGGAAATGCGTAATGACAATGATTTTAATATCATGTATGAGCGCCTGCATACGGCGGTATTTCAGTATTATGTCTTACAGCCGTTAATCGACCATGAAGATACCTCGGATATCAAGGTATGTGCACCGGATGATATCCGTGTCCGTGTAAAAGGTAAAGCCTACAGGAGCAGCAGTACGTTTATCAACGAAATGGATTTATTCCAGTTTATTGAAGGACTGGCCCTGCGCAACGGTTTGGATTTCTCCCACCCGGAGATTACATTTACCGATACCCATGACAAGCATTATCTTTTACGTTTTCTGATATCAGCTCCGGCGGTCAATGCAGTCAATTATCCATACCTGCATATCCGAAAGGTTCCAAGAGACAAGCCGGATTTCAAGAAGCTTGTAGAAGATGAGATGCTTACTCCGATGGTCGTTGAATATATCAAAGACCGTATCAAAACAAGTAAGGGTATTGTAATCTGCGGTCAGCCGGGATGTGTGGACAAAGACACAGAGTTCTTTAATGGTAAGGAATGGAAGTCCATTGCAGACTACCATGACGGGGAACAGGTATTACAGTTTGATATCACTACTGGGGAAGCAGATTTGGTATATCCGATACGCTATATCAAGGAACCTTGTGATAAGATGTACCACTTTGAAACGAAGTATGGCATTGACCAGACATTATCCCCGGAACATAGGGTGATTTACTACAAACAGAAAAAGAAGTTTGGCAGAAAGTATTGGTCCGATGAAGCATACGAAATGACAGCGGAACAGCTTATGAATGAGCAGAATACTGGAAAATTCAACGGCGGTTTTAAGACAGACTTCTATTATGACGGGTCGGGGCTTGATTTATCGGATATTGAACTGCGAATCATGCTTGCAGTTATCTGCGATGGCAGTTTTACAGGAAAAGGCAGACATTGCAGGATTCATCTTAAGAAACAGCGTAAGATTGATGAAATGCAGCTGCTCCTTGATGAATGGAAAAAACCATACAGACGGACTGCCTGTGCAAATGGTTATACGGATTTTATCTTTGACGCTCCGAGACGGGAAAAGGTCTTTTCCTTTGACTGGTATCGATGTTCACAGGAACAGCTAAAGACCATATGTGCAAATGTTCTGCAATGGGACGGGCATCAAGATGAAATTGGACGTAAACAATTCACATCAACCAGTAAAGCATCTGCAGATTTTATCCAGTTTGCATTTTCTGCCTGCGGGTACCGGGCTACCATTTACAAGGATGAAAGAAAAGGACAGCCTTATCATACATCAGGAAAAAAGTATGAGAGAAAATCGAATACTTACAACGTCATTATTTGTAATAAGAATATTGTCGCAATGAAATGGCATAATGACGGCAGAGACAACAATACGGTACTTGAAACGGTTATTCCGGAAGACGGTTATAAGTATTGTTTTACCGTTCCAACACACGCCTTGGTGTTACGAAGAAATAATAAAATCTTCATTACCGGAAACTGTGGAAAAACAACCTTCTTAAATGCCTGTCTGGAAGTGATTCCAAAGACAAGGGAAACCCTTGTCATACAGGAAAACGATGAGTTACATACCAAGCAGTCCGGTTTCATGTTCAAACATGTAACACATGGCTTTCATGGAGAACCGGTCATTACACTTGAAGAACTCGGTAAAATGGCTTTGGTAGAAGGCTGTAACGAGTTCATTATCGGTGAGGTAAAAGGTGGAGAGATGCGTTATGCAGCGACACTGATGCGCTCCGGCGGTTACTGCATATATACGACACATTCCTTAGCCGCAAGAGAAACCCTGCCAAGATGTGCTGACCTTGTAAAACAGGGCAGTGATTACAGTTATGAGGATGCCTGCAAGATGCTCAAAAATGTAGAGACAATCATTTACATGGAAGATTATCAGGTGCAGGAAATCCTTGAAGTAAAAGGGTATGACGTAGAGAAACATGATTTTATCTATGTCCCGATATACAAAAACCCGAACCCACGGTATGCAACACATACTGTGAAAAACGCGACACCTGTGGAAAAACCGGGTAGCGTAAAAAAAGAAAAAGGGGACGGAATGTTGGATGCATCCGATATCCCTGATTTTTCAGCCGCTTTTACTGCTTAATGCAGATAAAAAGTATTACGGGGTAGTTCCCGTGGCATATATGCCAAAACAGTCAGGACACACATGCCTGACAGTTCTACAGAAAGAAATCATATGAAATTAGCAATGATTCATTCACTTCCAACTGCAGTAAAAAATATATACTACAGTCTCGTCCTTCGCACAGCCAGTGCAGCAAACCCATTTGGAAGCAACAGCAACGTAAAAGTTGATAACAAGCTTGGTGGCTTACAGACAATTGTTAATGTATTAACTGGTGGTATTGCAGCAGTCGGCATTATCTTCATCATCTTAGGTGGTGTTGCTATTGCAACCGGTATCAAATCCGGTGAGCAGTCACCAGAGTCCTTAACCAATGCAATTAAAAACATTGTTGTCGGAGCACTTCTTGCTGCTATCGGCTGGTTAGTAAATCAGTTTGTTTAATAAGAAAATTACGCAGTGTATATCGCACTGATGCGCGGCACTGCGTAAAACGTAACTGCGTTACAAAACAAAAAACGCACAACAAGTTGTGCAAAACGTACCCTGCGGGTACAAAAATGATAGAACAAACTGACGAAAGGAGCATGTATGAAGAATGCGATTATTAATGCAATTATCGATTCGTTAAAAAATATGCAGGGTGCTTCGATAGATGGAATTGGAAATGCAGCAGACAATCTTGTTTCTTGGACAAAGAATGCGTGCAGCAGCAGTATTTTCTCCGGCCTTCAAGCACTTGCTACATCACTGCTTGTCTGTTATTTCCTTATTTATCTTGCCAATGACACGATGCGTAATAAAAACGACGCAGACAATATTTTAAAGACCATTGCCCTGTGTTTTTTATATGGCATGATACTGATAAATCTGGATACTTTGGTTCCGGCTCTTGCGAGTGTTGCAAAGTCTTTTGTTGATATTATTACAAGCGGTGCGCAGGGGCTTATTTCTTCCCTTACCGGTAACAGTCCGACACAGAATGCATTTAATCCGGAAGATATGAAAGACAGTTTAAAAGATAAGAACCTTATCCTGCTAATCTTTGATTTGCTGCTGTACAACTTAATCGGTGGATTAGCCACAATGATTGTAAGTATTATTGCTAAGGTAGCAATTTACACAGTTGAACTGGAACTGCTCGTCCGTGCTATGATGTTTCCAATTGGTGTTGCAAGTCTTCCTTCGGATGGCTGGCAGGGAGCAGGCGGACGTTATATCCGTGGATTCTTCGGATGTTTCCTGCAGATAGGCGTTATAGCTGTATGCTTGCAAATGTATCAGCTTCTTATGGGAGAATCCATGGGAGCAAACAGTGCCAATACCCTGCTTGTTACAATCCTTGCAGCAGGTTTCGCATGTGCAGGCATGTGTATGAAAGCATCCTCGATTGCAAAAGAAGTGGCAGGCGCATGATAACTGAAAGTTATCATGCAGGAGAAGGACGCATCTTCGATAATGACATTATCAACATATTGTCGTCAATAGTAAACAAATAAGGAAGAAGAGACTTCCCTCCTTCATTCCGAAGGAATGAGTTCTGTGAAGCGAAGCTTCACGTTCTCTGCGTAGCAGGTCCTGTTCCGCAGGAACGTCCTCTTTTTCCTTTTATAGAAAGGAAAAAGCAATGGTTATTCAACAGCATAAAGATATTGATGCAACCGAAGCAAAAGTCATGTACGGCTTATCCCTTAAGAAAATGGCATGTCTGGCAATTGCAGGTGGTATGTCGCTTGTATGTTTTTTCATGTTCCATCTACCGATTTTAGTATGTGGCATTGTAGGCGGTGTCATTCTGTTTCTTGGTACTTATAAAAAACAGAACATGTCTGCACCAGTTATTCTGATTCGTGTATTTCAGACTATGGTGGCCCGTCCTACTTATTGCAGAGAGAAAATTGCAAGTGCACATACCATGACAGTAAAACAACAGGAAAAAGCAGCGGTTGCATGGAACAGGGAATTATTAAGACAAAAGAAACGTCATCCGGAAATGGTGGTGATTAAGACGGTACGCTGTACCAGAAATAAAAAATCACGGAAATAATGTCCGTATCGCTGCCGGGGGTTAGTACCCGGACAGTACAAGCAAAGGAAAACTCTATGAGTTTTTTAGATTCTATTAGCAAAAGTATTGCAGGGGCTGTAGCTCCAAGTGTAACGAATACAGAAAACACCTCTTCCCAGAATACAAAGAAGAAACCAAAGACAAAGAAAGATACTATTGCATCGATTATGCAGTATGATGAAGCGTATTACAATGGCATGATTCGCAAAGGAAGAGAATATTCGGTTGTTTATGAAATGCCAAATGTGACTTTCCGTGGAATTTCCGAGGAAAAACAGAAAGAAGTCATGGAACATTTCGTTGAAATTTTAAACAGCTTTGACAGTTATTTGAAGAATACCCTTGTCATTGCTAATATCCGTGAAAACGGAGATGTTGGCCGCGAGGTCCGTTACCCGACAGATAATTACACGGAATATGCAGTCGAACTTAACAACATGTTCAAACAGCAGCTTTCTACGCATAATACGGTAACAACTTATCGTCTTCTGGTTATCCGTGGTACTTTCGATAATCCGGTAGACGCAGACAATCAGTTTTCGATTATCACAAACAACTTGGATGAGCTTTTCGTACAGGCATGGCAGGTACGAGGTAAGATGCTTTCCATTGGCAAGAGACTGCATCTGATTGCATCTATCTTAAAGAAGGATTATTACAATCCATACCTTATTTACGATAAAGAAACGGATGATTATACGGTAGATGATGAATTATTGAAGCGTCGTAAATGTACGGTAGATGACATCATCTTCCCACAGTACTTGAAGTTCGATATCAAAGATTTTGCTATCGATGACAGAGTTGCAAGAAGTTATTTCCTTGCAAATATCGGTAACAGCATTTCTACAGATTTCCTGTTCTCCATTTACAATATGGACGCAGAAATGGTCGTTGCGATTGACTTAAACGGTATGGAAAGTTCCGAAGCATTAAAGAAATTAGATACCAAGTATTCTCACATCCTTGCAGAAGTGGATGATAAGGACGGTTTCCAGACTTTGGAACAGGTATCTGAGCAGGAATCCATCCTTGATATGCAGGATAAGATATTAAACCATGATGAGAAAAGTTACAATGCATCCATTGTTCTGACAATGTTTGCAGAGGACAAGAAGGAATTGGATGAACTGCAGCGTCAGGTATATTCCAAAGCAAGACGGCATCGCTGTGGCTTTGAACCACTCTTTGCATCACAGCGGTATGGTTTTATGAGCTGTTGTTTAATGGGCTTTTATTCCATTGAGTTTAAGCGTTTCTTTGATGCACATTCGCTTGGAGCATTTATCCCGTTTGATGTACCGGAATACTTCGACGGAGACGGCATCTATTATGGACTGCATAAAATCAATCATCTGCCTATTTTTTATGACAGAAATAAGAATGATAACTACAATGCTTTGGTACTTGGTCGAAGCGGCTCCGGTAAATCGTTCTTCGTAAAGCGTGAAATCCTGCTTACCCGAATCCGTTATCCGAAAGACCATATTTACATCATCGACCCGGACGGAGAATATACATTCATTACGGAACAGCTTGGCGGAGAAGTCGTAGACCTTACTGCAGGTAACGGCATTTACCTTAACCCTATGGATTTGGATATCGGTGCTACGGATGAAGAGACCAACCCAATTGTTATGAAATCCGGACTGGTTGCATCCCTGATTGAAACAATGATGGGTGGCGGTATTACCTTAAATTCCAAGTCAAAGTCGATTATCGACCGCTGTGTAAGACAGGTATATCAGCCATACTTAAATCATTTAGCCACCCTGCCACCGGATATCAATGGAAATCGTCCAACAATTGACCGTAATGCCTGCCCTACATTACAGGATGTCTATGATAAGCTGACGCAGCAGAACGAGCCGGAAGCGCAGGAGATGGCAGTATCTATCGAATCGTTTGTTACTGGTTCCTTTGATACATTTGCGAGACGTACCAATGTCAATACATCAAACAACTTCATCTGCTTTAATATCAAAGGCTTAAGTGAAGGACAGAATATGATGGATTTAGGACTTCGTGTATGTTTATCCGAATTATGGAACCGTATGACAGCGAATGGACCGCGCGGCATCTGGACACGTATGTTCATCGATGAGTTCCATAACCTCTTGGCAACACCGCTTTCTGCTGATTTCTGTAAGAAGCTGTGGAAGCAGGCAAGAAAATGGATGGGTGCCCCGACTGGTATCACACAGAATACCGAGGACCTTTTGACAAGTCCTGCAGCCCGTGCAATCATCAACAACACGGCGCTGGTTATCCTGTTAAAACAGGCAGAAATGGACCAGGAAGTACTGGCCCAGATTTTGCATCTGGATAAGACAGACCTTAAGTATGTCAATAATGTAAAGCCGGGCAGCGGACTTATCGTAACAGATTCGCTTGTTATTCCGTTCTATGATGAGTTCCCGAATAATACCAAGTGCTTTAAACTTCTTGATACCTCACCGAATGATGAGACTGCCGAGGAAGAATAAATCTTCTCAGCAGAGAAGATGAAGAAGAAGGAAGAGAAAAAGGAAAAATCCTTTTCTCTTTCCTTTTTCTATAAAGGAAAAGAACTATGGATAATAATAATTTTACTCCGGATTATGTTGGAAATATTGTAGAAAGTACGATAAATAACCATAAAACAGAAGAAAAAACAGCAACTGACCTTGCAGTGCAGCAGAAAAATACCGAACTTCGCAATGTACAGGAGACAATGGCCAGAAATACCACTTATACCCCTATGCAGTCAACCATGGCCCCGGAAGTGCTAAACCCGCAGATGCAGCTTACACCCGGACAGGGAAAGAAAATAAATGCAACGGTTACGCAGGCAGTTATCCAAGGTACACAGCAGGCTGCAAACAGCAATCAGGAAGAATATGGTACAGTTGCAAGGTCCGCTTTAAAAGAAAAGGCGCAGGATGTTATGCTTGCAACCAGTCTTGGTGTAAATGCATCCGTATTTTCTACATATGAACAGCATAAGGACACAGCTTTAGCCTATACGTTCAATAAAGGTGCAATGGCATCCAATGAAGCAAGAGGACAGCAGCTTTACCAGACTTTAAATGGAATCAACCCGAATCAGCGTTATGCCAAAGACTACAGTTTTGAGAGTTTTAAACAGCAGGCCGGACATATTTATACGGAAACTTTACGTGGAGCAGACGGTAAACTGCATGTGACCAGAGACAATCCTGCAGGCGGATATATGGCAAAGTCTACAGGAATTGACCTTGGAAAAGAATTAAAAGATTTAACAGGAACAGATGATACATTAACCAGTAGGGTAACGACAGTCAATGACTTGGTTACGGATATCGGAACTTTCTATGAACAGGATAAAAAACTGAATAATGCAGTAGAAGTCCTTACTGGAAATGCAGTAGCAGGCAATACAACAACTAAGAGTTGGGAGACCATTGTAAACGGAAACTTTGCAGCGTTGGACAGCAAGTTTAATTTCAGTGACCGCTATAATAAAATGTTAGATAATACCATGTTTGAAAAAGGCGTGGATAAGTATGTAAATGACCCTCATATCCGTGGATTCCATGGAACAAAGGAAGAGGTAAAAAAAATAAAAGAAGCTGTGGATGCATCCGGTAACCACCTGTTCTCCGATGAAGAAATTGCCGCTTTGGACGAATGTGTGGATGCCTGTGGTTACGGTATGGACACTGCAATCAGTACATCCATGCTGAACAGTTCCATGATAGCAAGACGGAAACTTGCAAAAAACTCTTTGGATGAGACACAGCTTGCAGGCTACCGCACGATTACACAGGCCGCACATGTCTGCGGAACAGCAAAAGCGGTAACCGATACCGTATCAGATTTTAAAAGAGAAATATCTGCAAACTTCGCAGAAAAGAAAACGAATCAGCTTGTACAGGCTGTTGCTGAGAAAAATACGACAGCAGGGAAACTGGAAAAAGCAAAGGAACGCCTCGCGAAGAAAAAAGAACAGCTCGGAATTACATCCAACAAAGAACTGCTTGGCAAGATGCGTGCAAGACGTGATAATGCACAGGAAATCCGACAACGCCGCAGGGATATCCGGCGTGCAACGACCGGCATGGAGCGCACACAGGCAAAGCTTGTAGTTGCACAGTTAAAACAGCAGGAAATGCTGTTGAAAAAAGGAAAGAGTTCTACCCGGTTAAACCGCCGCACGGAACAGTTGCAGAAACGCCTGCAGAGACAACAGGCATTACGTGCTGCGGTAAAGAAACATGCGCCGCATCTTGTAGGGGCAGTTGGTAAAATCCAAGGGTCTGCACCGATGCGTTTATTAGGTGCGATTCATAATAAAATATCCGTTATAAAAGCAAAACTGCAGAAGAAAATATTAAAATATATCATTGTCCCGGCAGCAGGTGGACTGCTTTTAATCGTCGTATGCTGTGGGGTGATAGCAGTTATTGCAGGCACTTTTCTAATGTTCATGGAATTTAATGGAAACGATGACCGTGAAGGAAAGGAAGCCAATGACCTGCAGATTGTCAATGAAGGCATGAGCGATTACGAGAGTGAACAGCTGTTAAGTTTAAAAAATAATATTGAATCGGTTGTCAAAGATAATTATCCAAAACGCTGGAAAGTTGATGGTCATAAGAATGCATGGTTTTCTGGCAGCGTTGCAGTAAGTAAGAACCGTATCAAGTATAATGGAAAGTATTATAAGATACTTGGCCGCTATGATGCTCCAAACGGAAATAAAGTACCGGGTGGTAATTATGTAAAGATTGACACAGACCCGACAGATGATGAAAATGGTGAAGTTTACATCGATGTATCAGACGGCAGTGCATCAGGTGGAAGCGATGGAACGGTAGATGTTGCACCGGATTACGAAGTTGTTGATGAGTTCGGCGATTCTGCATCTGTCTGCAACTGTATGCAGCTTGTGTCTTTATACCGTTATTATTACCTCTTCATGGATGAAACAGGAGAAAGTGATGCAGACAATTACTGGATAAATGATTTTAAGACAGGTCGAATGACGGATGCATGGAATGCCACCCACAGGATTGCAAAGAATGCAGACGGTAAAATGGGAAAATGGACAGACACCTTAAAGTATAAAGCATTAAAGGATAGCATTGTCGGAGATTTATCGGGCAATGTCGTTTATCACAGCAGTTTAAGTAACTGTGATAATGCAGGAAGCTATTCCTATAAAGTTCCAGATGAAGACGGCGGTTATTATATTGTAACGGTTACCTGCTGTATGGGACATGTCAAAGCATCTGCCAATATACAGGTAGATTCAAAGCTTGAAACCATCATTGATAATAAATCATTGAAAACAGCAGACGGTACTGCTATTGCTTTTGATGATGATACGCTTGATACCCTTACGGATTATCTGGGAACCTATGATGACTATTATCAGGATGGATATGAAATGTATGCGGACTGGGAAGTCTACTTCGGCTGTGCCAAGGATATGTTCACGGATGCGGATATTGCTGATTTACTCGAAAAGATAGAAAAATACAATGGCACATTAAGTGATGCACAAAAAGCGGTTATTACCACTGCACTGACTGGATGCGGCAAGTTCTCGTATTCTATGGCAAGCCATACAAACTGCAGGAAGGGTGTACGTGGTGGAGCAACGGACTGTTCCGGTTTCGTGTCATGGGTACATAATAACTGTGGGTTATACAACAACGAGAATATCTGTAACACCACAACTGCATGGTCACTGGCTCCCGGACATAAATCAAATAATCCAAGCAAATTAAAACCGGGAGATATTGTTATCAAAGGAGAAGCAGGTGCAGCATCTGCATCCGAAGGTAACAGCAACCACGTTATCATTTATCTGGGAAAGATAAAGAATGAGAAAACCGGTGCCAAGGAAGACTGGATTGCAGAATGTGGCGGTACTGCAGGTGGCAGCGGTGCTCATGCAGCAACCAAGTTTAAATCTTATAAGACATGGGTTCCGTTAGGCTCGTCTGACACTTGGTAATTGTCATATTAAAAAAAAGAGGATAATCCATTATGGAAAATCCTCTTTTTTAATATTAGCAAACATCCTTTTCCTTAATGCTTTGCATTAAGAGAAGATGTCATAGCCGTTAACCTCGCTCCATTTACGGGTAACCTTGCGTGCATAATACTCACTGTACTGTTCTTTGTTTTTTTCGTATACGTGCAGGATTTCTTCTTTCACAAAACTGGTATGTATGTCATCGTTATTGGATAATCTGTCATCCCAATTTTCATCCTCATTATCTAAGGATGTCTGTCCGAATATCTTGTCTCTCTCACGACAAAAACGCTTGTACACTGTTTTTAAACGATTCGTGAAGAAGACAGTACCAAGGTATGCTCCGTCACCGTAATATGGTTCATAATCAGTCAGATGGAAATAAAAATCGATTTGTACTTCCTGCTTGAAATCCTCTCTCCATGTACCGTATTCCGGCAGGGATGTAATATAGCGGTTGATAAGTGGAGTGAGGAGAGGAATAAGATATTTGTCAAAAAGATTATCCTCTCCGGATAAGATGCGTTCTTTTAAAGTAATCCAGACAGCAAGCTGTGTGTTAAAACCTTCGCTGCCATTTGTTTTTAAGTTACGGTAAGCTTTTACAAAATCCTCAGTTGATAATGTAAATAAATCTTTGATATCTGCCATAATGTACCACCTTCCTGTGCTTTGATTGATAGGTAACTGCCAAAGCAAGAAGGCGGTTTATTATGATGAATAGCCAATAAGTTACATGTTTCGCTGACTGTACACTAATTTGGTAATAACACCGACGTTTCCTGTTTTGACATTTAAAAAGAGTTGTAATTAATATGGAAACGTCTTTTTCACAACAAATTTGTCATGGATTCTCTTTATCCTATTGTAAAAATTACACCTTAAAGGGTGTAAAAAGCGAAAAAAGGATAAAAAAATAGCACGGCAATTTGGACTGTTTTTTAAAGGTATAAAAACGTCCCCGTACTTATATTTTAACACCTTATTGAGTGAAAGTAAAGATAAAAATATACTTTTAAGGTTGATAATATACCTTAAAAAGTATATAATATATATAGCGACAAAGAATATATAGTCTACCGGCGATACTAAGTATCGCGCATTATCCAATGAAAGCAGTACGAATTGTATTGCCGAGGAAAGAAAGGAAAATATTATGAGAGCAAACAGAAAACAGTTTACTATCCATGATGGTAAGGTTACCGACATTCTTAAGAGTTCGTCTGGACAGGTGCAGGTCGAGATTGAGAATGCTTATTATGATGGAAAACAGAAGAAAGAGATTAAGGAGCCGGTAACGCTGCGTGTGGATAACCCGGCACAGGTAGAAGGCTTGGAGAAAGGCACAAAGGTTGCTGTGTTCCGTGATGCTGCAGGCCATTCCAACCTTGTAAGAGAGGGTGAGTGGAAGTCAGGCGGAGCAGTTATGGTAACATCCAAGTCGCATCCGGACAGACAGTATGACAATGGTGTAACCGTTATCATGGGTAAGGTTACATCTGCTGCAAAGCGTGTCAGCAAAGAGAAGGGAATCCCATACTTCTCTATGAATATCGTAACTGCAGACCATGTACAGCATCATATCAGCGTATTTAACCATGATGATGACTACAACCGCAATAACATCGAGGATGCCATGAAGCGCGTACAGCCATTCCTTGCGAATGATGAGCATGAGTTTACCCCATTTACCGGTACTTTTATTACAGGAAATGCCAGAAGTGAGGGAGAACATGAGTTTAACGGACAGACTTACACAGACCGCAATTACGTAGGACTTCTGGCTTGTGGCGGTTACAATGAACTGACCAAAGTAGAACAGCGTTCTTATGACAATGACAAGCAGCAGGATGCTCCGGCTAAGGATACTCCTGCACAGGAAGCACCACAGACATCACAGGACATGAACGCGTCTTTAGATGCCCCTGCTGATGCGGACGGATTTTCCAAACTGGAAGACATGGAGATGGATGAGGAAATGCCATTTTCATAAATCGTAAGCTGATTACTTGGAGAAATTTATGAGTGTATTAAAAAATGTATGCACGATTCTGCTGTTTATCGGATTTGTGGTATGTACCAGTATCTATGAATACCGGAAGTACAAGCGTAAACGTGAAAAAAGAATGGAAGCAGAATATAAAGAATAACTGAATAATCAAAAAAGAGGAATGGATAATGTCTGTTCCTCTTTTTTTATGTGTTAGGCTATGTTACTATATATAATAGTTTTTATATTTATTTTATATATTTTATACAGAAAAACTTGATTTTTCACCTTAAAAGGTGTAAAATACAATTAGAAACAAAAGAAAATATATTTTAAGGGTATAACATAGAGAGGGGAATATTTTATGAAGAAACGTATTTTAGCAATGGTACTTGCAATTACAATGGCAACATCCGTAGTAACACCAATGACTGATACCATCTATGCTGCAACAGCTGAAACTTTGGAACTGGTTGCAAGTTACCATAATGATGAATATGGCAATCTTGTAAGAGAGAATGTCATTGATAATAGTAACAGCCTGTATCATATGGTTGGTGCTACCGGGGAAAGCAATAATCTCCCGGCAGAGCCAACAAGTGACGAGATTACAAATGCACAGATGTTTTCTGATACGGTATCTGCAGGCAATTATTTAAAAGAACAGATGAAACAGCGGAATGGACGTATCGTATTTGCCATGGACAGAGCCACTTACGATGAGATTAAGACAGACGAGACAATTTCTGTTTATCATCAGGCAATCATGCATACCGAAAATCCGCAGGAAGGAGATTACTTAAAAAATCAGCCTCAGACGATTAAATCCGGGACTTGGAAATATGCGGATAAGGTCATCTGCGTATATGACTTTCAGTATCGTACATCACTTTCCGAGGAACAGGAACTGACAGAAGCTATAAAGCAAATGGAAAACGTCATCCCTTGGGGAAATGATTCCTCTGATGTGGAAAAGAGTGCGGTTCGTGAAATTTACCGTTATATTTGCGATTACTTCTCTTATGATACGGATTCGTATAACGAACATATGAAAGCAAAGTCAGACCCTTCTTACCAGATGAGTAAGGAAGCAGAGCAGGCTTATACCGCATACGGTGCATACAAACAGAGAAAGACAGTATGTCAGGGACTTGCTGATTTATTTTACCGTATCTGCTTAGACCGTGGTATTGACTGCCGTATCATGTATTCCAAAACCCATGCTTGGAACGCAGTAAAAATTGATAACAAATGGTATATGTGCGATGCTACCGGTGATGTACAGAAGGCATCCTATAATTACGACAATTATCTTTTAGCCAGAGCTGACCTTATCGACTATGATTTAAAGAATAAGGTAGATACCTATAAATGGCAGGATGAATCCGTTATGTGGGACTGGGAAGTAGTAAACGGTTATGATTGGGCGGTATTTGAATACAACAGCCTTATTTCTACCGTATGCCGCAATTTTAAGAAAACCATTACGCTTACCAAATCGAATAAAAACGGAAAACAGTCTGCCAAACTGTATGACAAAAACGGTAAGCAGTTAAAGGAAGGAACCGATTATACCGTAACCTATACCAATAACTATGACAGCAACAGTGATAAGTACAATACAAAAATCATCTATACCGGTATCGGCAAGTATGCAGGAAGCGAATTTATCAAATATTACAATACCAAGATTACAGCTCCGACAGTAAAAAGAATGACTTATAAGGTCATAAAGAAGAACGTCAAAGGTAAGTATACGAAACGCTACGATGTTATCCAGTATAAAGTATACTTTGACGGAGTTGCAGGAGCATATAAGTATAAGATATATAATAATGAGTATAATCTACTTTTAGCAGGTCATGTCAACAAAGCCACACTTAAGAAAACAAAGAATGGAGAATACTGTTATACATTCGAGTATGACAAACTTGCAGGAAAGAAAAAACCGGTAAATATCTGCATCGAAGCGACTGGCGATAAGAACATGATAAACCATAAAGGGTATTACGAGATAAAAGTTATCGACAGTAAAAAGGTAGCAAAGAATAAAACTGTCACTTTAAAAAAGAATAAAGAGTATAAAAACAAGACACATAAGGATTGCAGAATCTGTAAGACCTGTAAGCATAAATCCTCTCTAGGCTATCATGCACCGGAAAGCTGGTATGACACAGTTACATTTTTGTGGGTGAAATAAAAATAATCCATAGAAACAGACTGTAAAAAAGAGGAGCTTGAATATGATTTAATTTAAGCTGTTTTTAAAAAGTAACCTCATGGAATAAAACCCGTGGGGTTACTTTTTTATTTATAACTATACATATTCTATATAAAAATATATTTAAAAGGTGCAAAATTGTTGACAAATCACTTTAAAAGGTATATATTATATATATAAACAAAAGAAATACATATTTAAAAGATATTTTTTTACACTATTTTAAGAAAAAACACCAATTAAGGTGTAACACAAAAGAAAGGAAATTATTTTTTATGGAAGTAAAGAAGAAATGTGTATACCACCGTGGCGACATTGTATATGTTAAAGACCTCCCGGCAACCGGCGGACATGAATTATGTGGTAACCGCCCGGCAGTTATAATCAGCAGTAATCATTTAAACCGATATTCCGACGTACTAATTGTCGTACTTCTCACATCATCAAATGTTTCGTCAAGTCCGGTACACATACCGGTTCCATCGAAGAGTGAAACGTCTGTTGCAAAGTGTGAACAGCCAAAATCGATTGACCGTAAGTTTATCACGGTTCCTATCGGACATATATCAAGAGAAGAGTTATATGCTATCGACAAAGGTATTGCCATTGCTACCGGAAGGGTGGAGTATCCAAAGAAACCCTATAAACCGAGATATAAGAACCATTATTGTTATTACAAGAACATAGAACAGAGAGGGACATATTGATATGGATACAACAACAATTATTGCATTTGCCTGTATTTTAGCAATAGTGGGAATTGCATTGGTAGCCATAGGTATCGTAAGAATCCAACAAACAATGGAAAACAAGCCTTGTGCAATAGCAGTACGGATTTATGAATCGAATGGAGCAACGATGGCAGATATTAAGATTCCTTGTGACGAAGACATGGATATTTATATCGATGGAAAACCGGTATCGGATGAGTTTGATATCAAAGGAATCGATTTGGATAAATACAACATCAAGATTGAGGATGATATCTTGTATCTGATATCAAAGTGAAAGGAGAACTATATATGGTAGTTATAATTGGAGCAATCATTGTTTTTTTGTTTTTCATGGGAGTTATTTTTATCCTTTCCGGATGCCATGATTATAATGAAGCAAACAGAGGTACGGAGATTGGTTTTGGTATTTCACTTATCCTTGCCGCGTTTGTTATTACGTTGATATATCTGGTGTAATGTTAGATGTATTTTGTATGACAATAGGGTTATTGATAGTGGCAACAATATTTTTAATAGGTATTTTTTACTTTATTTTTGCAATTAAAGAAAAAATATACTCATTTATTATCGTCTCGATTCTTGCGTTTGCTTCCGTAGTTTTCTTGATTGTCATATGTCCTTTAAATCCTTCAAGTCCTCTCAATGCTGCAGACGATTTAAAAGGAAGAGCAATCGAAGCTTATAAAGACGGCGATAAAAAATATATCAATGGCAACCCTGTCGAAGACGGGTTCGACCTTAATGGTGTCAACTTAGATAAATATGATATAAAGCTTGAGAACGATACGGTTTATCTGATGTCAAAATAGGGAGTGATTGCATGAATCAGTGTAGCAAAAAATCAATGTTTAGATGTAGAAATTGTAATCATATTAATTGGATATGTACAGGATTACACAGATTCCAATAAAGCTGGGCTTAATGTAATTAGTAAAGAACTGCTTGGTATTGAGTTGGGAGAGTGATTTTTATGACGAATAAAGAAAAATATGGAGATAAGCTGATAGAACTTTCTGTAAACAGAGGTTCGTATGTATTAAAGAACGGAATCCCTGCACTTTGTTGGAATACAGAATGCAGAGAGTGTGATTTTTACGATAAATCTAGCAGAACATGTAAAAAAAATGTACACGCTTTTCAAGAATGGCTTAATTCAGAGTATGCCGAGCCACCTGTTGATTGGAGCAAGGTTGCGGTCGATACGCCGATTTTAGTAAGAGATAGCGCAGAAGAAGCGTGGGGAAAAAGACATTTCGCTAAATATGAGAACGGAATAGTGTATGCATGGGATAATGGAACAACATCATGGAGCGCACGCGGGAGTTACGATATACTTGCTTGGAAAATGGTAAAGCTGGCAGAAAGTGAGGAATAGACATGGAGAGATTAACAGAAAGCAATCCATCATGGATAGATGATGAATTATGGGAAAGGGCTTGCGAGCCAGACTGTGAAGAAATAGACGCAGTATATCGAAAGCTAAAAGATTACGAGGACTTAGAGGAACAGGGCAGACTTATCAAGTTGCCTTGCAAAGTCGGAGATACAGTTTACGTTATTGTTGGAAAAAACATATCTGTACAGAAGATTCAAAGAGCAACGATTGATTCAGAAATGAAAATTGAATTTTGCACAAAAAGAAGAGGATTTACATTGTTTGATATTGGCAAAACAGTATTCCTCGTAAAATCCGAAGCAGAAGCAAAATTGAAAGAATTGAGAGGTGCGGGAAATGGCTCAATGGAATAAAAATACAGTCCCAAAATGTGATGTTGGAAAATGCTCAGATGAAGTTTTTGACAACGGTAGAACACAGATATAATGGAAAACTTCACAGGAGAGTAATTAAGGCGGTTTACTTTCCATATCATCATTGCACTGTTGAAGATATGGGATGGAATATGCGCGATGGTGTTCCTGATGATTGGGAATATTGTGAAGAACAAGATACATGGTGGATTCAACAAGGTTGGTATGAGGTATGTGATTACTTTGAGGATTATTCCTATTCGCAAATTACAGACAAGGTTACTGCGTGGATGAAGTTACCTAAACCATATGAATCAAGAGTTAAAGAGTTCGGAGGTGGAGAAAATGAGCGATAAGCAGAGCAATCTCACAGACAAAGAAATGGAAGACTTACAGAGCATAGTAGCCGACACATTAGCAAACATATTAACAGAAAGGAAGCGGAAGCCATGAAAGAAAATATTTCAAAGAAACGAAGTTTTATCGAAACGTTATGGAAAAAATCAACGGAATTTCAAGTATCAGTTGCTATATGTATCATCTCTCTATTTGTTATACTTGATTTCTTTATGGTAAGACTGGAACTCCATTTTAATCTTATACTGGCAGACGATATTCCTTTTACATTTATAGTTAATATATTCTTGATTGGTTTATCTGTTAGTGTGATTGTTCTTATTATTGCTCTTATTGTTGCTGTGGCTCAGACTTTATGGATGCTGTTACGGTATTTACCTCATGGAATCCGGAAATTAAAAGCAATTTACCGTTACTGTTTTATTCCACTCACTGAGGATGAAATCAGAGAATACCGTTTTACATCTGTGAAAGATTATTTTGAATATGTGAAAGAAGAGCTGCATTACGGTTTATTGGATAAGGATGAAGAATTTATTGAAATTGATATCGAAGATTTTCGGAAGATGCTTGTAACCTCTGCCACTGTTTTTGGAGAAAAAGAAGTCTTTTTATTGAATAAAACTGATTTTGAATTTTTTACCAGATATGATATTAAATTTTTCTTTGATAACTATAGTAAATGTTTAAAACAGGGTAATGTGCGTACCGGCTCCGAGAAAGTAAAAGTCAAAAACAGTGGACGGGTAAAATTATCTTATGAGACCCGTTCAAAGGTGTATAAGGAAGTGAATATATGAAAAATCAGAAATACTTTGAAAAAGAAATCTTAAACATTGCAGTAACAGGACAGGCAGTTGCCGTACATAAGGAACGCTTAGAGCCAATGGTCTGTTCTAAGAATGTCTGTAACGACTGTTTAAACTGTGGAGAAAATGGCAGATGCAAAAAGGATAAAAGCACTATCCTTACATGGATGAATGAAGAGTACGTTGACCCGGCAGAACGTGTTGACTGGTCAAAGGTGGCTATTGATACACCGGTGCTTGTACGAAACAGCGAAATGGATGCATGGAAAAGACGTTATTTTGCGGGTTATAACGATAATGAAGTCTACGTATTTTCAAATGGAAAGACAAGTTATACATATACGGATGATGAAAAACCTGTTATTTACAGACATACAAAGCTTGCAGAAATTCCGTTCAATAAGGATTTGTTTTATCAGCTATATGAACAGCTGCTTACACTTCCTGCAGACTGTCAGGGAAAGGAAAATAACTGCAATGAGGATTGTTCGTACTGCAAAGACGGGAACTGCATGTATTACCGCTTAAAGGGATTTGTGGAAGACAATCCGGATGTTCTTGGTGATATAGAACCGGAACTTAGCACGGATTTTATGATGTCATAATGTCAAGCAAAGAAAGGAACAGATTATGAAAGTAAAAAAGATTAAGGAACGTATCGAAATGTCATTAAAACTTTTAGAGTCATTAGAATCATCTTTAAAGCGGCCAGATGAAGGTCTTCCTTTAGACGAATACGAGAAAAGACTATCGTATTCCAAAAAGACGCTGATTGCTGCTTATCAGAAGATTGAACAGCAGCAGGAAAAGATTGCTGAGTTAGAAAGTGAAAACAAGTCGTTAAAGCACAGGGAAGAACACGAATACGAAGAAGAGTTCGCAGGACCCGCTATGGGATAGAGTTCAGTAGGAGGAATAGCTATGAAAGTAAAGGAAAATACCGAAGCTTTCGAAGTTTTAGAGAATATTGAACAGCTTCATCATATGGAACAGATGAAAAACGATGAATCTAAATCAGAAAAAGAACCGATGTATATGGACGATTTTGGACATTAAAATATTCAAGGAATGAAAGGAGAATACATATGTTGAATGGAATTTTGTTTATTGTTGCAGCAGTTTTAATCATTTTAGGAGTTGTATCTGCGTACATTGCGTGGAACAAAGAAAGTGAATATTATATGCGAAAAGGTGCTCCGTTCTGGATAATTGGTGTTGCAGTTCTTATCGTATCAGCATCTGTTACCGTGATTCCTACCGGCTATACCGGCGTTAAGACTACATTCGGGCAGATTGATGAGCGTACTTTACCAAACGGTGCGAACTGGCATATCCCGGTTGTGCAGTCGATTGAAAAGGTAAATAACAAACAGCAGGATGTTGAATATGAGGGACAGACATGGAGTGAAACAAAAGAACGTACTGTACTTTATTATGAGGATGTAACGGTTACTTATCGTATCAATCCGGAGAAGAGTGCATGGATTTATGCAAATGTCAGCGATTATAAGAAAAATCTTGTAACAGCAGAGCTTACCGCATCCGCGTTAAAAAGTTCCAGTAAACAGCTTACTGATACCGACGCAACGAACCGCAGTATCATTGAACCATTGTGTAAAGAAAATCTGCAGAAATCCGTAGATGCCAAGTATGGAAAAGATGTTATTGCTATCAACAACGTAACCATTTCCGGAGCAGATTTCGATGAAAGCTATAACAAAGCCGTAGCAGCCAAACAGAAAGCACAACTTGAATATGAACAGGCAGCTATCACAAATAAGAAGAACGTGGAAAAAGCGGAAAGTGATGCCAAAGCTACCAAAATCAAGGCGCAGGCAAAAGCGGATGCCGCAGTTATCAAAGCAGAGGGTAATGCCAAAGCAAATAAAGAGCTGAATGAATCTCTTACAGATAATGTACTGAAATCACTTTACTTGGATAAGTGGGATGGCGCACTTTCTAAAGCATCATTATCTGGCAGTAACACCATGTATGACATCTCATCTTTAACAAAATAGGAAGGAGCAGACTATGAAGAAAAAGAAAATTGTAAAAAGCTTAAAACTTATCGATACTGCAATGGAAGACCTGTTAGAGAATGGTTATATTTCTCTTACAGAGTATTCTGTTAAAGATTTAAAGAAGGCGAGAAAGGCATTGGGACTTGCCACAGCACAATTCTCCGAGGATTATGATGGCTGTCCTGTTGTATTGGATAATACAGAGAGTAAAGAGGATGAAGAGGAAGAAGACTGTTCCTGTACAAATACAGAATCTGTCTGTACTTATATGAGATACAATTTCTTCGGAAAGAAACTCTGCCGGGTAAATGGCAGACCATGCACACGAAGCGGCTGTACCATGTATAAACCTGCAGATGAAGCCTGCAGATAAAATACTCATTGCAATAGAAAGGAGCGTCTTATGAACCTGTTAGAACATTATGTAAAAGAAGTCAAAGAAGTAACAGATATAACTGCTGATTTTAAAGAAAAAAGCGGTTATACACCAAAAGAACCGCTCTATGAGATTACCATGGAGATTGATTGTATGGGTGTAGAAGAATGTGTTAAGGAACAGTTCTTTGAAACCGAATGGAAGACCATTAAAGAACGCGGGTACTACTTAGCCTGACGGCTAAGTAGAGAACACTCCTGCAGAGTAGGACATGTAATACTCCTTCAGAGCATTACAAAGAACACGATACAATAAATTGTATCGCAGAACGTGAAGCTATGCTTCACAGAAAGAAGGGAAAATATGCAGAGATTAAAAGGTTTCTTTAATAAGACGACAACCATGTGTTTATTGCTTGGTGCATGTCTGGCAGTACTGCTTGCAATTTTTATCAGCCGGGATAAATCTATCAGTACCCCGATGCAGAGCGATAACAGTACACAGACAGCAGAAGAAGCATTGGCCAGTGCTGAAAATGATATGACAGATGTTATCGGGTATGACCTGTATGGAACACATATGATAAGTTCGGATAAGCAGGGTGAAATGGATAAGGAAAAGCTTACATTCAATGAAGATGGTACCGCATCTGGTTATATTGGAAAAGATATCGGGGAAGTGGAAGCTGCAAAGTGGTCTGTTGTGATGAATGACGGTATCTTATGTGTAAACTTTACGAATGCCGGGAAAAACATCCAGTATGAATTTTCATATGATGACGATATGAACATTGTCTTATCAAGTGATAACGAAACGTTGACACTTGCAAAGATTTAAGATTTACATGCTCTCCACTAAGGGGAGCATGTTTTATCGTTGTGAGTTATGTAGCGTATAAGGAGATTACTATGAGTACGATTTACACGAATGAAAAATGTATCGGATGCAATAAATGTATCAAAAGCTGTCCAACATTGTTGGCAAATGTATCGTCAGCAAACTGTACAACATAGAATGCGGAAGAAAAAAGCATCGTAGTGAATCCGGATGCATGTATTACCTATGGAACATGTATGGGTGTCTGTAACCATGCAGCAAGGGATTATGAGGATGATACGGATGCGTTTCACTAATATCGCGGCTACCACGGAAGAAAAGGAGAAAAATTATGAAAGTGAAAAATGATAGTTTCTATTTATATAAAAATAATACCAGAGAACACGGAAATAACGAACTTGTATTTGGTAAGCATGGACAGGGACAAACCTTGTTTGTGAAACAGGAATTGAGACAGTTTGTAACAAATCAGGCGAATAATGAAAAAGAACATTCTCAAATTTTAGTTATTGATACATGTGGAGAATTTTTACCAATATCTAATGTTGCTCAAGGGAGTATTATATCGGTAAAAAATTCCGGTGTTGATATTTTTGAGAAATGTGTTTTTATTCCAGAACATAAACAATTTTGCAGTTGGGGCGATAAGAAGAATATGGCGTTTGATTTTACTATCACGTTATGCGAACAGTCTTATAGAAAAACTCTTGCTGCTTATGAAAAATCAATTATATATAATATCGTGTGTCAAATGTACGATGATAATGATACTGCTCCAACAATATCTGCTTTTTATAACGAACTTGCTCGTTTAAATAATAGTGTTGATATTAATGGTATTCGCAGATGTATTAAGCCACTTTGCTTACTTGGTAACAAAACAAAAGAACAGATAGAAAACAAGTTTATAGTTTATGACCTACATGATTTTTCAAAAACTTATATAGGTGCCGCTTATATTTATTGCTTGTTGGACGTATATCAGCATATAGTCGAGAATTATCAAAATGGAATTAAAACATATGTTTATATGGATAATATATACAATCTTTTTTTATTTGAGAGCTCGGCTTATATTCTTTCTCATATGTGGATTCAGGCTAGGATGCTTGGTGCTAGTTTTTTAGGGGTATGTAATGATATTAATGTGTTTAAAACAATGCAAGGACTTAAAATTCTTATGAGCACATCAAATGTTTGCGTTTTTCGTTTAGAAATAGATGACTGTATCTCATTGAAAGAATTATTTTGTCTTTCAGATGAGGATGTATCGCTTATTTTAAATTTAAGTCCCGGAAACGGATTGTTGATTCGTGATGAATGCGTCAGTCTGTTTTAAAAATCAAGGTGTGAAATCCAGTGTCAGGTGGAGATGTAAAAAATGTAATCATAAGCTATGCAGTAAAAGGTATGAGTTAGCTGTGTAGCTTATGTTGCAGCTAGGTGTGTATTACCTTTGTATAAAAGTTATTGATTCTGAAACGGTAAGGGATAGAGCCACTAAGAAGAAGGAGAAGCAGAAGAAGGAGAAGAAACGTTTACGTATAGGGATAAATTCAATTCATCCCAGTACGAAGAATATATACCTTTAAAATATTAAAATATATCTTAAAAGTATAAAAATGCACATAAAAGGTTGACAAATATACTTATAAGGTGTATTCTAACAACATAGAAAAGGTTAAAGACAAATGGAAACTGAAATTATTCATACTTCTTACATTTTTTCATATAATTCCTTTTACTTTTACTTTTACCAACCATCAACCATTTACCTTTACCTTTTCTCCTCCTATTAAAATGTTCTGACATGAAGCTTCGGGGCGTTGATAATGGTCAGCGTTCCGGCACTTCATCACTGATTGGTCTAAGATAAGACACGTTTTGTGTGAAACGGAATACAGGTTCAAGCCCTGTATCAGTGATTATCACTACATCTTTAAAAGGTTATACTCCTCTTAAAACATCTATTAATCTTTTTTGCAGTGATACCCGCAGTGTTGGCTGAGTTGGCAAAGCACATGATTGCTAATCATAGGTTACCCGATTGGGTACAGAGGTTCGAACCCTTTACACTGCGCACGTTGTTGAAGGATGCGACCAGTGGTTGTTGTGGAGAAGTGAAGAAAATACTAGTAAGTAACTTCTGTGAAATAACAACAATTCCTCTTGTTTTTTAGGTTTCAAGTCAAAAAACCTTATTACATGGCTCCGTGGTCTAACGGTTAGTGACTCAGTCCTTTCACGGCTGAAATGCAGGGTTCGAATCCCGCCGGAGTCATTTGCTAATTTTAACCTAATTCTACCCTGTTTCAAATAGAGAAAGACCAAATATTACGCGTGATACTGGTTGAGTATCGAAAATGGCTTTTGACACGACTTGTTGACGAACAGGTGTTAACGTGACTGGTTCGAATCCAGTACAGGGTACTATAAAACAGTTTGTGAAAGGAAAATTATGAAATTATCAAAAGCTTTGATTGGTAAAGTAATCGATGCGGAAGTCTATGACTGTTTCAGTGGTAGCGCAGAAGTAAAAGATGTTACATCTGAAAGTATCACATTACAGTGGATTTCACTGTCTCCATGTTATGAGAATACGATATACGGAAAAGACCTTTACTTACAACCATCTTCTTACGGTTTAGATGAAATTGCATCTATACAGAGTGAATGGTCTTTATCCCCGACAGAAATCAAAGAGATTCGAGAGGAATCCATGAAGCAGGATGCTCCTATTTTTAAACGTTTCGAAGAATCCTTAAACGAAGAGATTGAAAGATGAATAAAGAAAGGACCATTAGCTCAGTTGGCAGAGCGTCCGGCTCATAACCGGATGGTCACAGGTTCGAGTCCTGTATGGTCCATTCAAATGAATTGAAAGGAAGGGTTTTATGAGTTTTATTGTAAAAATCGCAATTCTTGTAGGGATTGCTTCATTACTGATTTATCTGATTGCAGATAAAATTATATTCAGTCTGGCAGAAGAACTTATTCAGATAGAATATGGGATAAAAAAGAAAATAAATGTATCAAGAAAGACAAAACTGATTTCTATAACAGGTGCAGGCCTTCTTATCCTTTCAAGGATTCTTTCCGTTTTATTTCTAGGTTTGTTCATTTATATCCTGCTGTTTCAGCCTTAATTGAACGAAAGAATGAAAATTATGAATATTGGAATAGATTTTATCATAGCAGCATGTGCTTTATTCTTTATTGGTATTGTGCTTGCAATGATTTTTGACAGTCAGTTATCCGAAGAAGACTGTATGATAAATAGAAAATTTTCAAAATGGTGTTTTGGCATTTATGCGGGAATTGTCCTTATGATTATCGGAGCGGTATTACTTCCGGTGGGTATTGGACTGGATATATATTGCACCATGTAAGGAAAGGAGCAGATTATGAAAGAGGAAAGAAAATATATTAATATCAGTGTTCCAGTAAGTCTTTTGGAACGTATTGACGCTTTTGCGGAACATCGTGGAATCCCAAGAACAGCCGCTATCATGGTGCTTACCAGTTCATCTCTTGATGATTTTGAGATAGCGAAAAATAAAAAGGAAGTGACAGCATAATGCAGTATTATAGTTACAATCCAAGTGAAGGAAGCCGTAATCAACAATATACTATTTGATGCAGAAGTGGATAGATGAATAGGATAAGGCTGCAGTAATGTAGCCTTATTTTTCATAAAAGCATAGATACACAACAATGATTGCGTTATAATCATGTAAGAAGGAGAAATTTTATGAATAATCAAATTTTGACATTGTATCATGAAAGTGACCATATTCTTCCCAATCCGACTTATGGATTCGGAAAAGCAGATAATGATTATGGAAGTGGATTCTACACTACTGCTGATAAGGATAAAGCAGCAGACTGGGCAGTAGCATCAGGTGGCGTAGGGGCTTATGTAAATATCTATCAAATCGATACTACGGGATTAAATGTTGTGAATCTTGATGAGAGCGGCACTCTTGCGTGGATTGCTGAAATTGTTTATAATCGCGGAGCCAGAGGCGAAGCAGCAATGATTTTAGCGAAACGATTATCTGATTTATATAAAGTTGATTTATCGGATGCCGACATTGTAATCGGCTATCGTGCGGATGATAGTTATTCAGATATTGTAGACGCTTTTTTACAAAACCAACTTAATATCGATGAAGTTAATCGGCTTTTCCATAAGGGAGAGCTTGGCTTACAATATTTTATCAAGAGCGAGAAAGCTTTCGAACGCTTAGAATACAAGGGGAATGAAATTATCAATACCAAAGATTATACAAATGAGAATGAACGCTATGCTAGAAGTGAAGTATCTCAATTTTTGCGTCAAAGAACCAGTCAGATTTATGTTAATGGATATCAGCCGCAAGGAATTACAGCGAGAGAAGCTGTAAATCATGTTTACGAATATAACAAAGAATATTCTTATTATTCGATAAAAGATAATATTAGACAAATTGATGCATTTAAAGAACTTGAAGATGATTATGAAGAGGAGAGATAAGAATGGATGATAGAAAAGCACCTTATCATATCGATTATTTACTTCCAACGATGAACCTTATCCGGCTTGTATTTATTCAGATAAGGGAAATTGGAGATTATAATATTTTTGATGCTATCGATGCTTATATGCAGACCTCTGATATCCGTGCAAAAATGGATGTTGGTAACTGGTCTGCATTATGTAAAGGCTGGAAACAAGTCTATAACAGTATCGATTTTAGTGAGTGTGGACCGGCTGAAAGCGATGCAAGTGATGAATTTTTACATTGGGCGGCAGATGTCTATACTTATTGGCAGTGGAAGTACAACCTTCGTTCCTCGGATATCAACAAGAAGTGTCCGGCTAGGATATTAGCACGGGTTTATAATCCGTTACATGAAACATCATTAGACAACGCGGTAGAAAAACTACAGTTGCGTTTCTTTGGATAGGAGATAATTATGGATAAAATCAGTAGTTTTCGTAACGAATATTATTTCTTAAGCAATTTCTATGAAGCTCCGGTTACTTATAACGGGCTGACATATCAGAATAATGAAGCGGCATTTCAGGCTCAAAAGACAGTTAATGAAAAAGAACGTATTCTCTTTACCGAGATGTCTGCGACGCAGGCACGCAGCACCGGTCGGCGCATTACACTTCGCAAAGACTGGGAAAACGTAAAGATGGGAATTATGAGTAAACTTGTAGAAGCAAAGTTTCGGCAGAATCCCGACCTTGCCGAGAAGTTACTTACTACCGGTGATGTATACCTTGAGGAAGGAAATACATGGGGAGATAGAACTTGGGGTGTTGTGAATGGTGTTGGAGCAAACAACCTTGGTCGTATTCTGATGGAAATAAGAACAGTATTATCGCAGGAGAGAGATTTATCAATGGATGATATCGAGAGGGATTAAACCATGAACTTTATCAATGATGAAATTAAGATTGATTTTGCTTAAGCGAAACATTTCTGGCGGTATTTTCTCGAAGCGAAGACATCACAGAAAATGAATAATGAATAACAGATTACAGTCTTGGAAAAATCCAAGGCTGTTTTTATTTTAATTTTAAAGCTTTTCCTGTCACTTCTATAATAGAGAAGGAGAAAAGCCTATGATTTCATTAAAAGAACATAACAAACTTCTATCGGTTCCCCTGATGGTTCAGGCATGGGAAATGGAAGATAAGAAAGAAGAGAATGAGTATGAATATGAATAAACGTGACGCAAAGCCTGAATAATCAAGTATAAAAACATAAAATAAATATATAAATTTATTTTAAAAAATGCTCCTTTTCTGCCACTTATATAGTAGAAGGGTTTTAACCCTCATATAAGTTACAGGAAACAGGAGTATTTTTATTATGACAGCAGAAGCAACCGTTTTAGTAGAAGAAAACCACAACTTGATATACGGTTACTTACATCGAATGCGATTAAGTATTGAAGAATATTATGACCTTGCGGCTATTGGACTATGTAAAGCTGCAAATTCATTTGACGTATCTGCCGGGTACAAATTTTCTACTTATGCTTATAAGTGTATGAATAATGAAGTCCTGCGACAGATACAAAAAGAGAACCGGCATATTACACCGTTACTCATCCTTGATGATGATAAAGCACCATTACATCTATTTTTATCTTCCCAGATAACAATAGAAGACATCATTATTATAACGCAGTTAAGAGAAATTATCACAGACTTGCCGCCACAGAAACAGGAAATTGTAAGGCTTACCTTGATGGGTTTAAATCAGCGGGAAATAGCAGAACGGCTGCATGTCAGTCAGGCAAGTGTGAGCCGTTTACTCGGAATTGTAAGAAATAAATTAACGGAAGAAAGCTCTTAAGATGAAGAAAAATGAAATTTTAAGCAGAAGAGTTGGAACAATTCGGGCGTAAACAGCACTTAAACTGGATGCTAAAGGTGTAAAGAAAGAGAGATAAAGATGAAAGGATACGATAAAGAGTTTGAAAACAACATTTCAAAAAAGAATATTATCATTGCCATAATTTTTTCGGCGGTGTTTCTTATTGCTTTGTTTGCCCTTATTGCAACAGTTAATAAAGGCGTAGACAGCATAAATAGTAGATTCGATACCGCTATCGAGAAATATACTGCGAAAGGCTATGTGATATGTGACGTAAAAGTAAAGCTGCTCAACCAATATAGTAATGTCGCAGTAGATAAGAATGAAATTGATTCTTATAAAAAGAAGGAATCATTTATGATGTCGCTTCATGCATTATCGACAGATAATGTTTATATCGTATCAACGGATGATATTACCGGAATAACAATTCATGCAGAAAAGGAAGGAACAGACAATGAATAATATGACAGATGTTCAATATATAAAATATAGAATTAGAGGAAGAGGAAAAATAATATGTTAAAAACAGAAGGATTACTAAAGAAGAAAAAATTACTAAAAACGCTCTTGTATAAATACCGTCCATTGCAGACATTACTTATTGTCTTTGTATATGCAGTAATTGTATTTATCAACATTCCAATTAATAAATGGCTTAGTCTCAACTGTCCAAAATGGTCATCAGGGAAATATTGTTTTTGGGATGCATTTTGGATTCTTCCATTTACAGAACTGGCTAGTTGTTTCATTGTGTTTGCTGTTGTTTGCGCTGTATATTATTTTGTCAGTGGAATAATCGCATATAGAAATTACTGTTATATTCCACTTACAGAAGATGAAATCAAGAAAAAAGGATTTAAAAACGCAGATGAGTATTTTGCCTACGTGTGCGACATATGTTCTTATGGATTTAAAAAAGCTAGGTGTTACATTCTTGTTGATGATGAAGACCTACAAAAAATGTTAATTAGCTGTCTGCAAGTATTTTCTGATAATGGAACAATTTTTGGAATAAACAGTGATATGGCAGTAAATATCACAGAAAATTCTGATTTTCTTTCGGCACTTGAACTAGCCAGTGACAAAAAGGCAGACATTATCAATAACCATGTTGTGTTGTCTGGCACCACAAAAGATGGTGATAAAAAAGAATATACAATATAATCAAATAACAATCTATATGTCATAGAAACAAGAATCCCCGAATCTAAAGATTCGGGGTGCGTCAAATATGAATTTATCTTTGAAAGAGAAGGATTCATTGTGGATGAAAAATTACAATATTAGGTACAATAAATAATTAACATAAATGAAAGGACAAAAATTATGAACAGAAAGAAAATTACCAAAACACTTCGTAGATTATCACACAGCAAAAGCAAGTCAAACCCGGTAGTAAAGGGTATTCTTATGGGGACTGCACTTATTGTCAGCGGTTACGGGATTGTCAATGCAGAAAAAGCGGTAAAGGCATTTGCCGCGGATGCAAAGAAAAAAGCGAATGTTATCATCTTAGGCCACACTGGAAGCGGTACAAATCCACATTTTGAGGAATGCTATCGCTGTACTTGTCATGGAGTTCCGGTTCCTGATACTAAAGCGTCAGAGGAGAAGGAGAAGAAAAATATTGAGGCAAATACTGCAGCAATGGATTCTCTTGACCCGGACGACAGAGCTTTCATGGAAGGTCTTATCGATTTTCTCCGTGAATCAGAGCTTATCGATGAATTGGATGAATCCGTAACAACTGCATCCCTTATCGGTTACATGAAAGAGAATGATATTTTCGATGAAATCCACCACATCTGTAAGAAGAAGGGCCTTGCCTGTGATGATATCGAAAGCATTATCCATGCAATATTTAAGGCAGGCAAGTTCGGTAAGCATATGGATGCCGAACAGAAACTTTCCGTAATCCTCGATGATTGCAGCAGTGATTATTTCGATTCTGATAACGCTGAAAATATTGCATAGTTTACATCATGTGATGTATAATATAGCTTAAAAGAAATAGCCTGTATTAACTGTACAGGTTATTTGATACGTAATGGCTTTGAGGAAGAGAAAGCAGCGTATCATAAGGAATCACATCATGCGCACAACACGCAGTCCAACAAAACACAGTATCATGTGTATGTAATATGCTTTTTGTATATTACCTTTCCCGAAATAATGTAATTGCAATTATATTAATTTAAGATACATCGACCTATATTAAAAATAGGTGGGTGTTTGGTATATCTGGTTTAAGGAAACTTGATATACAATACGCGAAAGGAAAAAATATGAAAGAGAAAATGAAAAAGATTGGCAGCAGTGTACTTTCTTTATGTCTTGCATTTTCGATGGTATTCTCTGGTCTTATGCTCCCGGATATCATCCACATCAACGACACCAAGGAAGCATCTGCCAAAACCTACGGTTTCGATATTACTCCGGGTACTGTAGACAGTAGCGGAATCAATGTCTTGAACTTTGCGGATAGTGCATTAAAAACAATAACAATGGAAGTTAAAAAAGATGTTAATACTGACACATCAACAAATTGTGAAAAGAAAGCAGATATAAGTAGACAGATTTTCCACATAAAAAAAGGAAATTATTATAAAACATATACGTATGACAAAGCAAATCGAAAACTTTATTCTGTATATAGTGACCATATTGTTTCATTAAATAATGAAGGAAATACACATGGTAGCGAGTATCTTAAAGGTAAATTGGAAGGTGGTAGTAATAACGCAAATGCATATGCAGCAATGGATATTAATAAGCAGAATCTTCCTTATTCATCGAATGGACCTAAAAACGTTATTGATTATATAAAAAAATATACAAAGCAATTTGTAAACGACCATCCAGCATATAAAACACCTTTTGAAAATAATGTAACAATTAATACATTAGAATTACCTAGTATAAATTATCCATTTTATACTAGAGTGCTAGCAACAGAGCCTCTTACGGATAGTAATAAAAATTATTATGGAGCAGATGTGTACACTTCTGATTTCGTTAGTACTTATTCTGCCTGCACTGGGTCATATGCTATTTATGAACTTGATTCAAATTCATCTGAAAGTGTATATATAAAAAGATTATGTCCATGGGGGAATAGTCCATGGACTGTTGTTGAGAATGGTAGTAATAATGGTTATTGGTATGCCGGTTCCAGTACAGCATATTTAGGAATTGTTGTAACTCTTCCAACAGATGGTATTTTAACTCCGACGGCAAATTCACCATCTGCAACACTGACAAAACAGTCTATAATTACAGATACAGCATCACAGATTACAGATTCGTACAAATTAATGCTTACGGATTCTACCAATGCAGCCCGTAATTCTCTTACGGCTCCATCTATCAAAGGAAAGAATATTAACCGTGCCGCAAAGGGTATTACCTATACTTTTGATGTAAAGGGTGTCAATATCAATCAGGAACGCAGTGGCGATAAGAAATATGTATCTGCTATCATCTATGATAAGGATAAGAACCCTGTTTATTACGGTCGTCTTGCAGGGATAAATAACCTTGCACAGAAAGTTGGTACAGTTAATTCATCTTCTACTAACAGTGCAGGTACAACCGTAAAAGAGCAGACAAGAGATATGTCCGTTCAGATGACAATTCCAAACGACCTCTATGAATCAGATAAGTATATGCTTGCTGTATTTGAAGAGACTGAAAGCAGTGATGGCACAAGAACCATGAGTTCCCCTGAATATGCAAACCTCACAGTATCTGGCATCGAAAATATCTATGCTGAGAATGCTGCTATGAGTGGAAGTAATAAGGGTAAATCAACAGAGAAGCATAACAACACATCTACCGAGCCGGTATCTGATACATCACTTGTATCTGATTCCAAGACTTACTACGATGACCAGACAATCACAGATAAATCCAACTGGATTGTTGAAGAGAATGTTGTAAATGCAAAGGATGTAGGCAGTGCCGTTATCAGACAGGAAGTGCTTGGTGCTAATGACTATTATGTTATGGATTACGATAACTGGGAATATTATGCAGCTTATCTGTATGTAAAAGACCATACATCTGAGCAGACGAGATATTCATACAAGATTGATACTAATGGTAACGTTGGCGGTGATACTGCTGCTATTAACTATACGCAGTGTGGTAATGATAAACAGCGTAAGGCATGGCTGAAACTGGTAACAGATGAATACCGTAAATCCGGCCTTATTAAGACTATGACAAACAACTGGGTTCCAAAAGAAGCTGATATGAAGTCTTTTGATACTAGTGCGCTTGGCTTGAATTGTTTAAACAGCGTACATATTCCAAAACTTGCTGACGGAACAACAAAAGGAACGAAAGATATTATCTTCTTACGTTTCCATGATTACAACGGAACACCTGCTTTCTTTTCTTATAAGAAGACATTGCAGGTAAAGACACAGGCTACTGACGATACAGACGAAAAAACAATCGTTGAAGCTGACAAGTGGCATACATGGACAGACGGTAAAGGTGTTGAGTGGACATATATGGTGAATGGAAATGGCGAAGTCATTTATTTATATACCAAAGATGCCACAGCAATGAATAAGCTTATCGTGTCTGGAGCACATGATGAAGAATCATATGACCTTCCAGAAAATGATATTCTGATGTTGCCAGATTCTATTAACGGACTTCCTGTTGTTGGTATTGGTGGTGGTACAAAAGATACACCAATATTCCCATATATCACAACGGTAAAAAACCCATTAACTGCAGGAGAAGACGAAATGGTTGCTGACAGCTTTGATTCTATCAGTTTTCCGTCTACTATCCGTAAAATCAATGACTATGCATTTTATGAATCAACTGCAGGCTATAACTATCAGATTTCAGAAGATGATGATGGTGGAGAAACAGCGGCTACAAAAGCAACAGGAACAATTACAATCCCAAATACTGTAAAAGAAATTGGTAACTATGCGTTTTCGCATATGCCATATATTACAGATATTACGGTAAATGCAGACGGAACAAAGATTGATTACCGCGCATTTGATAATTGCGACAGGGTAGAAAGTATTCGTGTTATTAATACCGATAATAAAGGTATTGTTGGTGAAAGAGCTTTTGCTGACAACAGCAAAACACGTTATATTGTAATATCCGGTAATGTAGATATCAAAGAACGTGCATTTGCAAACAATGCAAATCTTGGAAAATACAATAAAAAATTATCCTATGGTTTAAATATCGATGGAATGACTGGTACTATCGGATTCGAAGCTTTTGCTGATGACATAAACCTTGCATCACTGTATATTCCAGATACAGTAACAATGGAAGAATCTATTGATAAAGAACACGGATATCAGTTTAGAGGATGCAGTGCATTAAAAGAGGTAGAGTACGACGCAGCAGTTTTAAATAACCATGTATTCGCAGACTGTGGAGCAATCACTGACCTTATCTTAGGGGACGGAGTTAAAACCGTTGAAGCAGACTGGGGTGGTTATAAGAATGGTACAGTCAAGAGAAACATTTATGTAAAGAGCGCAACAACAAAGTTTGTATTCGCAAAGAACGGTACAATTTATACATCAGGTTTTGGTTTTAAGAGTGGTGTAAATACAGGTACAGTTACTATACATTACAAAGATACAGATAACGCAGACATTCCTCTTGCAGATACTGTAAGCGGAAACATTTCATCTGTAGAAAAGAAAAAAGATTCTGATGTAAAACCACATTTTACAGCAAATGGAGCTGCTACAATCACATTTGATTTAGTAGATGCAGGTGCAACAGTAACAGATAAAAACTTACATTCAAAAGCGACAATTAAAGGTATTGAGGTAACTTTAAAGAAGGGACTTTACGAAAACTCTACAGTCACAAAGAAAAACTTTATTGTAAAACCTGAGATGTCTGACAGTTCTACTTCACAGGATATATATGATGATTATTATATGATGTCCGAAGATGAGTGGAAAGCAGTGCAGGCAGCTGCAGATGCAAAGCGTATTTTTCTTGCGACAAAAGAAAACTTTATTACAGCGATTAAGGATGCCAAAGTATCAGCTGACCGTTTTTCAACACCAAAACTGAACGAAAATGACACAGCAGCATTTATAAATGTTGTATTTATCCGCTATGCCGATGAGGCTGGGGCAACTGGATATTTCATCAAGAAATTAACAATTCCATATTCAAAGCTTACTGATGAAGCTGCAAAGGACCAGATTCTTGATAACATTGGAGTAAGCAGTTATACTGAACTTGCTGAGAAAGTAACCGAACTTACCGATGAAGTTGCTTATTGGCGTGAGCAGGTAAAGGAATTATCCGGTATGTCTGGCACAGATGATGCTACAATAGAAGAAATGAAAGCAGCTATGGAAAAAGCCCAGAAAGACCTTACTGAATATACTATTATGTATAATGCTCTGGTAGAACAAATGAATAAGTTAAATGAATCCATTGGTACAAAAAATGATGGTTACTTTGTTGATAAAAAAACAGAGGACGGAATTGTTAAAGTTATCTATATCAATGGAAAAGAATTTTCTTATACAGAAACCGGAGATATTCAGGATGGACATAAGCTCTATGAAACTACCGGGGATATCGATGGTAACGGAGAGGACGAGGATATTACCTACTGGGTAGACGAAAATGGTGTTCATGTTATAAAGAAAAATGGAGAAATTCTTGAAAAAGAAATTCTCTACAAAGATGATATTGCATCACTGCAACGCCGTTTAACCGCACAGCTTTTATCTATGCAGTCAGACCTTGCAAAAGCTAATGATGAATTAAAGGCTATCGAAAATAAGATTAAAGCTTTAAAAGGCGAACTTGGTATCGATGATGAAGGCTTTGATGACTTAAGCAAAGACGAGCAGCTTGGTATTATCTATAATAAAGTTGTAGATATGAATAAAAAGATTCTTTCTTACAACAATGTCATTAAGAGCATTTATAAACAGTTAGCAAGCGAAGACCTGACAGATGAGCAGTTAAAAGACATTGATAATGTTCTACAGACCATCACAGCCAAGATTACAAAACTGAAAGAGGATAACAAAAATCTGTCAGATGAAGTTGATTCTAAGAACGAAACTATCAAAGACTTAAATAGCAAACTCGATGAGAGTACACAGACGGTAGACAGCTTAAATAAGCAGATTGATAAGATGAAATCTGATGCTGCAGCATTGGATAAGACTATCAAGGACCAGCAGCAGACAATTTCTGATATGACAGAAAGAGTTGGAAACCTTGAACAGTCCAATGAATCCTTAAATAACGAGATTACAACCTTAAACGGCAATATCAGTGACCTTAAATCCAATAATGAAAAGCAGACAGAACAGATTAACAGTCTGCAGACAACCCTTTCATCCAAAGATGAAGAGATTGCTAATAACACTGCTACGATTGAGGACTTGAATAAGGTTATCAGTGATGCAAAGAAAGAAGCTGCTACATTAAAAGCAACCAATACATCACAGGCAGATATTATCAAGGAATTACAGGGTAATGTAACAAACCTTACCAACATTAAAGATGAGCAGGCGACACAGATTGCCGGTTTAAAAGATAATGTATCAACTTTAAAAGAGCAGAATACAACCCTTTCTGACAAGGTACAGTCTTTGACTGCTACCATCAAAGAACAGGAGAATACAATTGCCGAGTTAAAGAAACAGCTTGCCGCACAGAAAGAGCTTGTTGAGCAGTTACAGAAAGAATCCAAGCAGTATTTAATGACAACCAGTGAAGCAATCAAGCTTTTCGGTTTATCAGAGAATGCTACAAAAGAGGAAATCATGGATGCTATCAATAGCTTCATTGCAGCAAAGACAACACTTGGTAAAATCCAGACAGCTTTTGCTACAGATAAGAACGGTGATGAACTTGTTGCTTTCCTGAAAGCGAAAACATCTGGTTCCACAAATAACGGCAGTGCAGGAACTACAACACCATCGAACGGAAGTAATGCCAGTGATGGCACAAGTTATGCATCCGGCTATAAAGACGGCTTTACTGCAGGACAGTCTGCAGGTTCAAGCAGTAACAACAGTCTGCAGCCACAGTATGCTACGTTAAGTGCAGAAAATAAGGAACTTACTTCACAGCTCAATACCTTAACAGATGGTATCGATGACCTGTATGATGCAATTCCGACAACTGGACTTAAAGGCGCATCCGGTATCTCTGATTCTATCAGTAAACTGGAAAAAGCAAAGATTGCTTTAAGTTCGCTCGGTGAATCAAACAAGAACCTCGGTGAGAAATACAATACTCTTTCCAAGAAGAATATATCTCTTATCAGAACCAATAAGTCATTGACCTCTACAAACAAGTCTCTGACTTCAACCAATAAGACACTTAATTCTACGAACAAGAAATTGAAAGTAACAAATTCAACTCTTGCAAGCAAGAATAAGTCTTTGGAAAGCAAGAATAAGTCTCTTGCATCGCAGAATAGTAAGCTGACTGCTACTAATCAGTCACTTACAACATCCGTGAACTCACTGCGTACAAGCTTAAAGAGTGCAAAGAGCAGCAGTGCTGCTACAGGCAATACAAGCACAGTAACCAGTGAACCAAGCAAGGGAAGTGCTATTACTGATGATAAGTCATCAGTGAAGAAGAAAGAGCAGAAGAATGTTGCTTCTTCAAAATCTACGGAAACTGCAGAGAGTACGGAAAGCACAGAATCTACAGAATCCACAGAGGAAGATACAACCAATCTCCCAACACTGGAAGATAAGGCCGATAAAACATCGCCTATCTATGAAACTCCTGACATTGAACAGGGTACTGAAAGTTCAAATGGTGGGGAATCTGACCTTAGCAAGATTCCGGGAGACACCGAAAGCACAGAGCCTACACCGGATGAATTAAATGATTCCGGAAGCTCACTTCCAATCATGCCAATTGTATGTGGTGTGGTAGTGGTTGTCGGTATCACTGTTATCATGCTTCGTAAAAAGAAACAGGACAGTGAAGACGTAGAGTAATACGTACAATCAGTAAAATAAAAAGAGAGAGGGTTTTCCTCTCTCTTTTTTAACGTGATGCGTTTTTACGCCGGTCAATTAATTCTTTTGTACGGCTGATACGTTGTGGCACGACTTCATCCAAAAAACATTTTTTGCAGAAAATATCTCCTCTTTCATATGAGCCTGTCGGATATAAGTCATCGTAAGCGTCGGCTGCTTTAAAAATAGTTGCACCACAGCAATTACATTGAATCGGATATTTTATTCTTAACCGTATCGGTGCAGAATACTGATGATTCATGGTTTCCCACATGATATTGCGGTTTACCTGACCCGGATGAAATCCGTCATCATTCCATGTAAGCAGGTCAATTGCCTGTTCTCTCTGACTAAATATTGTTTTCTGCATGTTAAGAGTTTCCTGCAATGACTGGTTTTCAGCCCTTAACTGCATATTCTCATTTACGGTATCTTCAAAATCAGAAGAATATGTTTTCATGTGAGGACGTACTGAATCTTCGTTCACATGAAAGTTTGTGGCGGCCGGATTTGTCTGGCAATAATTTGAAAAAGTATCTGTTGCCGGTTTTGCAGTTACAGGTGTCTGCTGTATGGCCTGTGACAATGTGTTAAGCACCTTTATCATTTCGTTTGTCTGTTGTCTTAATTGACTAATTTGTACCTCGTAATTCTGTCTCATATCATCTTCATTAGCAGGTGGTGTTACAAAAGTATTATTGTCATTCATAGTTACACCTCGTTCTTTAAAAAATTATCAAGTTACAGGAATAAATAGACTATAAGAGAATTACCTCACAGCCTATGAGATTATAACATGATTTTTTTATACTTTCAACGATATATCTGTGAAAAATATATGTTAAAAGGGGATAAGTGTTGACACTTACACTTTATAAGGTGTAAAATATACCTGAAAAGAATATAATAACTAAAGAAAATATCTTATAAGGAGAAAAATTATGAGAAAGAAAATATTAATTTCGCTGTTAACAGCAGTTTTTGTATGCAGCACAGTCACCCCGGCATATGCAGATGTAACAGAAGGCGGTACTGATTTAAGCAAAGCAGCTTTTACAGATTCCCAGAAAGCAGTGCCATTTGTGTCTTATATCTACATCGAAGATGATGCGGACAATAATTATAATGACCCAAACCGTGATGTCGGTATTGATTTTGCGGGTGCAGGTGAATACTATCTGTGGGCGCATAATTATCAGTTCGGCGATAGCGATTCCTTCAAACAGCATAAGGTTGTCCGTATGACTGGTGAACTTCCAAGTACCGGAGATTACGATTATTACCCGACACTGATGACCAGTGACAGGAAGCAGGCTGACGGGGATGTTTATTTCATTGCAAAGTTCAATGATAAAGATTATGCCATGGAAGAACTTGGAAACGGTATCAGCCCTGCGGAGCTGGATGAGAACTATAACGAGTTCATTTTTGTTGGTGGAAGCTATGACTGGGTATCTACAAAAGGAAAGAAAAAACTTGATGAGCTTTATACCTTATATCATTCTGATACCGGAAACATTTCAGATGCTGCTGCAACATCAATAGGAGTTGACGATGAATTATTTACTTACTGGCAGCAGAAGATGAATGCAGATACTACCATTATGGGATGGAAAGATGAAGACGGTAATATTTATGACGCAAATAAGATGAATCAGCTTGGCTATCCGGTTACCGAAAGAACACATTTTGAATCAGGTGCTGATTCAAAAGAAGGAGAAACAGAAGAAGTAGAAGGAGAAAATGGAGTAAAAAATACGCAGTCCAGTGAAGCATCAGCAATCCCGGTAGAACAGAAAACACAGTCCAAGGGCGTTCCACCGCTTGTATTTGTTATCTTAGGAATCACAGGAATTATTGGAGCTGTTGTGATTGCATTTATCAAAAGAGAAAAGAATGAAAGCGACCTATACATTGATTAACATAGTTAATCAATGAGGACATTCCCAATAACAGAGAACAGGACATGTGATACCCCCTTCGGAGCATCACATAGGACACGAAGCTGCGCTTCGCAGAACTCAATGCTTCGCATTGAAGGAAACATTAATAATAGATTGTTACAAAGTAAAGAGAAAAGAGGACAACTTTCATCCTTTTTTGAGCAGTCCTGTGAAGCATAGCTTCATGTTCTGTTCCGGAGGAACGTCCTTTGCAGTGCATCGTATTTGATGTACTGCATGTCCTGCGGTATTTGCCGCGTCCTCTTTCGACCGAAGGGAGAAAGCAATGGAATTGTATCTTATCAAAGATAAATCCACAGGTACTTACTACATCAAGGATGATAACCCGTTTTTCTTTGCATTCCATGATAACAGGGATGCGAAGGAATTTTGTAAGAGCTGTGTGCAGGTGGAAATTGAAAAAAGAGAGATAGAGGATAAAGCGGATGATACCTGCCTTGTCAGTGAACTGTATCAAAAAGGCTATAAAGGCGGTTTTATTGATGGGGTATTCCGGCCAGTCAATCTGACAGACCCGGTTGCAGCCAAGCTTTTTCCAAGAGACAGCGCCTTGCTTTCCCTGATTCTTTATAAACGCACCGGCAACATTTCCCATATCAAAGAGGAACGGTTCTATTTCTTTGTGCAGGTTACAGAGGACGGCTATCTCGCATTTGCAAACACAAATGGAAGTATTTTTGCGTTCACGGATATGGAAAATATGGATGTAGCCTTAAGTAAACAGCTGTTTGCCTTGGGGTATAAGGTAATCCATTACCATATGGATAATCGTCACCATTATTTTATCAACCCAAGACGGACAACAGGAATAAAGATAGGGCCGGAAGCTTTCCAGTGATTTAGGCACCCTTGCAGCAGGGTGTCTTTTCTTTTGCAAATTTTTATATATTTTTTCAAAAATCATTTTAAAAAACTGCCATAACTTGCCACTTAATATATAAAGCAACGATGCTCTGCATCGTCGCACGGCGACATTCCGAACATAGCGAGGAATGTTGGTAAAGCAACGAGATGAAATCTCATCGCCTAGCCGTGATGCTTGCGTCATCGGTAAAAGCAACGAAACAACACAATCATAAATTATGCAAAGTGAGGAAAAAGTTTATGGCATCAAAAAAGAAAATTGTAATGGCAACATGTCCATACTGCGGAAATGATTTTGAAGCAAATCCTGCTCCAAGCGGAAAAAACCATTATATCGGACAGAAACTTCCAAAGGTCGGAGATATTAAAAAGTGTCCATATTGTTCATGGCGTTCACAGGTAGAAGGCATTCACCGTGACCGTTTGATTTTAACAGAGTATGTAAATGCAAACCGTATGCACCGTAATAAAGCAAAGAAGAACCGCGAATCGGTAGAAGCAGAATAAAAATCAAGGAGAACAAACATGAGCATTGAAGAATTACAGAAAATGAAAGATGAAGTTGGAACAAAGAAAGCAGCTGTTGATTTTACACAGATTGAGAACAATCTTGCATGTTACAGTGATTTTATCTTAAACATCCGTATACGCCTTCGTGATGTAAAAGATATGGCTGATTTCAAGGAATTTCGTAAAGAATGGCAGCATTCGCTTACCGTATTACAGTTGCCTGCACAGCTTGCAGCATTCCATGAATACGTAGCAGTTGCAGAAAATTACAATACGCAATTATTCATGCTCAGTGAATCCGGAAAACTGAAAGGATTCATGCCGGAACTGTTCGATGAGAGTGTATGTAATATCCTTCTTGATTCCAGAGAAGTGTTTAAGCATCCATTTAACAAAGAATATTTGCGTAATTGTCTTATCTGTGAAGGAACCCGTAAGGCAATTTACACACATCTGGTAACTGTCGCGCAGCCTGCAGAAATCGAAGAGCTGATAAATGCCGGTGAAATCAAAAAAGAAACTATTCAGTCTTTGCCAAGAGCAGTTACTATCCGTGACCTTACTGTAGCATGTACGGATAAGGAACAGGCACTTAACTATGAACAGTCTTATTACAGCCATCTGCAGAGCCTGTATAAGTATATGGACCTTGACCTGCCAACACCTATCATCCATAAGGCAGAAAAATTAAAAGGAGTAACCTTTGACGGCAGAGATGATAAGCTTCGTTATATTATGGGACAGCTTGGAACCTGTAATGAGGAAAATATGACAGATTACAGGAATAAGTTAGCACTTACTGCAGAACGTTACATGTTCACAAAAGATGAAAAAGAAGAACCGGCAGTCCGCATTCTTGCGACAATTCCGGGAGACAAGTCCTGCCGTATGGTTGATATCGGTAACCTTGACAGAGATTTTGCACTTCGTCTTGGAGAGTATTACCCGGATGCAGATATTTCTATCGAAGTCGAAGAATTAGGTATCTTTGAAAGTAGAGACGGAAAGCGAGAACCATTCATGCGTATGCAGGTTATGGTAAGCGATAAGGCTGTTCCAATCGAAAAGGAACAGATTACAGACCTTTCCGAGATTGAAGATGCATTCTCTATGGAAGATTTAAAGTAAATGACAGAAAGAGAGAGGACTTATGAGAAAAAAGAAAAAATTATTATCTCTTGTCCTTATTGCCGTACTTAGCACATCCCTTCTTGGTGGATGTGCTTTGGACGTGAGTAAGGCAAAGGATGTATTGGAAGAGCATGGTCTTATTGATGCTCCGGCAGAACCGGACTATTCCGCTATTACAGATTATTCTGAACTGGATGCGGAGGGAGAGGACTTTCCAAGCGGAGAAGGATTTTATATCAAACACAATGATAAGTATTATCCGCTTGGTTTCCCAACATGGTGCGACAACGATGAGTTCAAGGAAGATGGATTCGGCACACAGGACACATCAGAAATGGTTGTATCAGATATCCGTTTTGCAATGCCAAACGAGTATGATACTTACCTTCCGACATTATACCTTGATAATAAAGACAGTCTTGTATATTATTCCGAAACTAATGTTTTGGATGCGTATATGTTTATGAAATTATGGGATTTAGGATATTCCGTACCTATCACATCATTTGCAGAAACAACTGCAGGCTATCCGTATGTATCAATTGACAAGCAAAGTGAAATGGAAGGCGAAGGTGTGCTTTTGGACTGTCCGGCGCGTAATGAAATGTTAAAGCAGCCTGTATTTCAAACAGACAAGGACGATGATGATGCATGGGCGGCGCTTCGTATCTTTTCTGTGAATGGAACCGATTTTACAGAGGATTATATCAAAAACAATATCATTACCGGTCTGACAAGAAATGCAACCTATCAGTTTAACGGAGCATTCGGGTCTGTGGATTATCAGTGGAGCATGGATGCAAATTATCATTACTTTATGCAGGGAGAATTGTATGGAGAAGCAGACTATGAATCGTCTTACAATAACCTCTATACCATTCCTATCCCGGATTATTTAAAAGACGGTTACTATATGTTAAATGATATGACAATGTTCCGCCTGATAACATCGGGGAGTGGTTATAGCCTTTTAGATAATGAGCATTTCAATGATAAATCATTAGGAATGGACACGGATTATGCAATGAAACATGGCGGCTATTATGATGAACAGACCGATACTTACTACTTTGCGGATGATACAACTGCTGTAGATGATAAGCATATGTATAGTTCGAACGAAGCATTAAATGCTTATACGACAAAAGTTCCCGGAGCTTTAGGATATAAGGAAGAAGATTCTTGCACAGAACAAGCCGAGGGACACGAAGGAGAGAAAGAAAAGAAAAATACGGAAGCTATCGCAGATATGGCAACAGCAGTATACCGTATTTACCCGAAGACTTCCGGGGATTCCGTAAAGTTAAATGAAGAAACTATGGTAAAAGTAACATCGGATATTACTGCATCAGATATACCATGTACCGTATCTTATTACTTAAAAGACGGTACGGTTCCAATTACCATGACCAAAGATGAGAAGAAACAGCTGTACACATATGAAGCTGTCGTAAAAGGAAGTATCACAGATGAAAGCAATGCTTACCTTATTATCAAATATCCACAGAAAGCTAAAGTAACCATTACCGGTATTGCAAATGGTCTTTCAGTTGAAAATGTTCAAATAACGTCAGAACTGCCAGATGCTGTCTATCAGTCAGCGAAACAGGGCAGTTGATGAAAAAGAATAAAGGAGCGATTTATGGAAGCAAACTTACAAAGTGATTTTTCTGTTATGGACGGGTTCCTGCAGAAACTTATGGAAGCAATTGAAGCGGTGCATACACAGGATGCAAGGTCTCGTCTTGCACAGGATTTGATGCGGTATTACAAAGGTTCCAAAGGCCGTCTGGAATTTCGAACAGTGCCACAGAAGTACGCAAAAGAGGTAACGGATGCCTTGACACGCAGTAACATTGCTCATATGGCATCTGTTAATTCCGCAGGCGATACAGTCATTATCTTACCACCGGACGGAGAGAGCGGTTATCATTACGGAGCTGTCATCGATGAAGTGTTCATGCATCATCCGGAATACTACAAACAGTTGGAGAAGACTACATGGACCCGTCTGGCAAGAGCGGACGGGGAACGTGGTGTTATTTCCGTCAGTTTTAAAAACCAGTTGGATGCAGAAATCTTTAAAAATAAGGTCTTTGCGGACGGCGACGGCATTGTTACAACTGACAAAGTAAACGAAGACGGTTCTGTTACAATTTACTGCCGGGAATCAGACCTCATCAACAGCAGTCATAACAAAGATGCGATTTCCGCTATCATTGATACCGAATATTCCCTTGATGAGAAAAAACAAGCATTTGCCCGTCGTCTTGCTGTCTGGCATGACGGAAAACAGGCAGATGACTGTATGCATATGATGCGTAAGGGAGAAGCTTTTATCATCCATGACGGAGCAGATAAGTATGGGGATTACTTAAAATTCGAGGATGGTGTACTGACCTATGGTACGTTCGATAATGAATTAAAAAAGTCCATAGAACGCAATATTGAAGTGGATTTAAAGAATCCGGATGCCATGCGTAAACTCTTTGAACGTTATCTGTCTCATATCCATAATGAGTATGTATCATCGATTGAGGAATATAACCGTGATTTCAATGACCATACAGAAAGCTATATCCGTGACCGTTACGCGGATAAACAGAAAGAGCTGTATACCGAAGTTATCTTACCGGCTATGGGCGGTATGTTTACGAAGCAGGAAGGAATGACAGAACAGGAACATTTTGAGGAGATTATAAACAGTGATTTCTTTCAGAATGTTATCAAACAGAAAGGATTGGAAGATATCCGGCCAGACTTTTCTGTAGACTTCTTGAACAGTTTAAAAGATGATTTATCCATGCAGGAAGAGAGCCTTATCGAAGGATTAAAGGAACTTGCACAGAACGCAAAGGCAGAAAGAAAAGATTTTGTGGAAATGCTTGTAGGCCGTACCGAATCTTTGAAACATTCTTTCTTGGAATCCGGGATAGATAAGATTGGTGGAAAGTCAATTTCCGATATGAGTATCGCTGATTTGCAGAAAGAGCTGATGCATAAGACAAACCGACAGGAAGCAAAACTCCGTGAAGCGTGTGGTGTAAAGATGCAGGGATGTATGCAGGCAGACCCAAAAGTTTTACTTCGTGCCATGTATGCAAAAGGAACACCGATTGCACATATGGAAGAAGCAACTCCTCTTATGGCAAAACAGAAACTTACTAAAGAGGAACAGGCACGTCTGCAACTGATTGCAGACGATACAATTTACAATCTTGTAGCAGGTGTAAATCCTGTAATTCAACCACTGGTGCAAGATTATTACAGCAGCCGCAGTAAACTTCGTGAAGTAGAAGACCTTATCAATGATTGTAATAAGTTAAAGGTAGCACTGGATAATGATACAAAAGCAAACAGTGAACTGATTGAAAAACAAAAAAATATGTTGAAATCAGTGCGTTCACAGAAAGAACAGATGGAAAAGCTGATTGATTCCGAACTGACACGTACCAAAGATATCAGCCGTATGGATAAGGTTATCCATGAACATATCAAGGATTATAAGTTCGAGAATCCAACGGCAAGCACAACAGCTATTCTCCGGGAAGTTAAGGATTTTCTCCGGAAAGAAGGTTTTTCGGCTCCTCATGCAGAGGTTGCTTACCGTAAGTTCAATGATTTTGAACAGGAAATCAAGGAAACGGAAAAAGAGGAGACTGTGGAAAGAAGCGAAAATTCCCGTATTTCTTACGACCGTTAAGACCTGCTGCTTAACTGGCAGCATGGTCCCCGCAGGGGGTATCTCCTGTAATAAAGGAAAAATAATGAAACAGTCAGTGATGTCCGCAGTAAAAGAAACGTTTGATGCACCAAATCATGGGTTTCAGCAGCAGACCAATTATGCGGAAAAACGAAAGAAGGCATTAAAGCCAATTCTTATCATGTGTATCGTATGTGTACTGTTATGGGCTTATATTGCTGCAACAGCTACTGCATATGCATACAACAATGTTATCAGTATCATGGATTCCTTTGGACATATCCTTGATGCAATAACGACAGACCCATTATATGCGTTTCATACGCCGGGCGTTTTATCCGGTATGAGCCGTATCTTTTCTTATGGCCTTATTGTCATCGGTATTTTCGGTTTATGGCTTTATGCAATGGATTCCGGACGTATTCATCACGATGTTAATACCTTAAAGGGTAGTAGCGAGTGGGCGAAAGCAGAAAACTTATCGAAACGTTACGGCGAGTTCAAGGAAGTTAAGGAACAGGGAAAACTACCATTTCTTCCGGGAAAGACAAGACTGGATTTTCTGGCACCATATAGTAACAGTATCTTAAGCCAGAACTTTCAGATGTCCTTAGATACCCATATCAATCCCAAGGCAGTCAATACGCTTATTCTTGGAACAACAGGTACCGGTAAATCACGTTATTACCTGAAACCAAACTTACTACAGTTGAATGCCAGTTATGTCATTACCGACCCGTCTGGTGGTATCTTACAGCAGTGTGGTGAAACACTCCGCCGTTTTGGTTACAATATCCGAATCTTTGATATCAACAATATGGGAGACTGTTCTACCTACAATCCGATGAAATATTGTTATACCGAAGCAGATGTAAAGAAACTGGTTAAAGCATTCATCAAAAACACTGCTGCACCGGGTAGTGAAAACAGTAGTAAAGACCCATTCTGGGATGATTCCATGGAAGCTTTTCTTTGTGCACTGGTATCACTCCTTGTAAATTATGGACAGGATGCAGAAATCATGGGTGGAAAGACCTATATTCCATGTTTTGCTTCTCTTGCAGAACTTACCCGTATGGCAAACAAGCCACTGGAAGAGGGGGGACAGCAGCCTATCGGTGGCAGAAGAAAACAGCCAGACGGACCAACCTCTGCAAAATCTGTACTCAATGTTATCTTTGAGAATGTCAGAAAACGTGCCGAAGAGGAAGGCAGTACGGAAATGCCTTACTGCTTACGTGAGTGGGAGAACTTTAAGATTGCTCCGGAAAAGACATCAACCACTATCCTTATGACAACAGCCGTAAGACTGGATGCCTTCAATATTGATAAGGTGCGTGACCTGACCACCGGCCCGTGTGATGAGAACGGTAAACCGACTGATACTATCTGTCTGGACACGTTCGATGATAAACGCGATGCATTATTTATCATTATTCCAACGAACGACCGTACCTATAATTTCCTTGCGGCATTCCTTTACACACAGCTTTTCGATATCCTGTACCGAAAAGGTGAACATTCTGCAGGCACATCCGCAGTCAAACTGGCAAACGGAGAATTAGTACATTCCTTTACTTCGGATGCAGTAGCAGTAAATGCAGATAAGGATTACCTCGAAAAGATTAAGCATACAACCATTAAACGAGTAGAGGTCAATGGAAAATTAAACGGACATTTAAAGAATGGAAAAGAAGTTATCGTCGATGATGCCTTCTATGAAATCTGCAGCAGTGACGGCGAACTGATTTCAAGAAGGCCTACGGAAAGACTGGCAAAGGCTTATCAGCAGGCACTTAAATCAGCAAAAATTGTAAAAGGTAACGGACAGGCATTGCCTTGTCATGTCCGGTTCTTAATGGATGAGTTCCCGAACATTGGTGAAGTGCCAGAGTTCAAAGAGAAGCTTGCAACTATCCGAAAATATGAAATTTCCGTATGTGTTATCTGCCAGTCAATCACACAGTTAAAAGGAATGTATGAAAAAGATTATGAGGTTATCGATGCTAACTGTCCAGAGACTATCTTCCTTGGTGGAGATGAAAATACGAACAATGAATATATCAGTAAGAAACTTGGAAAAGCAACCGTGATTGGTGCAAATGGTTCCATGGATGCCAAGAATGCAGGAAGTCACAGTTACAATGTAGAGGAACGAGAACTGATGAAACCGGAAGAGATTGGACGTATTCCATATGAAAAATGTCTGGTTATGGTATACGGAGAACAGCCGGTCTACGATAATAAGTTTGATTACCCGAAACATAAGAATTATCGCTATACACAGGACTTTGGTGCAGATATCGGATTAGGTGATAAATATATGGTCTTCGACAGAAGCCCATATTCCAAGGAAATCGGTTCTACACCGCCAATTGACCCACATCCAAAGCGCAAAGCAAGAGTGTGCACATCCATTCTGCCGACCATTCATGGTATGCGGCTCGATGCAGATACATTTAAACGTATCTTCAACCGTGAGGACCTTACCACAGAGGATGTGCTTAACAATATTACCAATGCGCAGATGGCAGAGACAAATCCAATCGATGATAATGAGGACTTTGCTATAAGCAGTGGAATCATTTAAAAAGTCTGCTCGTAAGAATGAATTAAAAATTCATCCGAGTGCAAAAAAGGAAGAGAAATGATATTTCAATTTTTCTTCCTTTTTTGTTTAAAAAACAGCACTTTCCTGCCACTTATATAGTAGAGACTTTGAGTGGCAGTGCCAGTCAAAAGAAAGAGAAAAAGGGAAATTTTCTACCGAAGGGAGAAAAGCATGTATTTTACATACGATATTGATGGTTTAACGGATAATGATGTGGAAAAGCTGACACAGGCAAATGGTGTGACAAGCCGCATGTCCCATGCATACGGAGAACGCAACCGTGGCAGACTGATAAGTTTTGACGCATTGCTTTATGAGAATGAGGATGCAGTCATTGCATCACTTCCAAAAGGCTATGCTGTAAAGGAAAGCACATTTAAAACCAGTACCGGTACTATCTATAAGGTTCCCGTAACCGAAGAAACTGCCAGTCCGGTAACGGAAGCAGTAAAAACAAACCGTGTTATGGAACGTTTAAAGAGTGCCGGAGAGAAAGAAGCTTTAGTCCTTTTAAGTGACCTTACGACACTTGGTATCATTGAGAAAGCAAACACCATTCTTCCTCTGATGAAACATATCCTTGCAGCAGCAAGAAAGAACAATTATGAGACTATCAATGTCCTTGATATGTATAAGACAATCCCAAAACTGCGTGCAATGTACTGGGATAATGAGGATAAGCGTGCAAGTTTACAGCGTATGTTTGACCTCTTGGCAACACATACCGTAACCATTGATACGATTAAAAATCCGTTCGACCGTCTGTATTTGGAAGGACTGTTGGATTACTTGGGATTGTTATAACTTGAAACTATCCCAAGAAAGAGAAAGGAAATTTATATGATAAGTAAAAAAATAATAGAAGCGTGCGTTGCTTTTGTCGTAATGCTAGGCGTAAATCTGATAATATCTATTATCTGTGCGATTCCGGTTATGCTGATTTGGAATTGGCTGATGCCGCTGATTTTTAATCTTACAAAGCTGACGATAATACAGGCATGGGGACTTGCATTATTATGTTCGATTTTATTCAAAAATAATACCTGATATAAAATCATCACAATAGATTAAAAATCCGTTCGACAGATTATACCTGCAAGGAATGCTTGACTTCCTTGGGTTATTAAATTAGGAGAAGTTATGAAAAAGTTATCTGATACATTGGATATTTGCAAAAAAATATCAGAAAAATACCACGTAAGTATGTTTAAAGCTATAGTAAGCTTTCTATACTGTGAGAAAAATGTCTTAGTAACAGAAGAGTTCCTGCATTTGAAATTACTACAGAAATTTAATATAAAAGAGGGTTTTGAATGGAAAGACCCGGCATCATTAAACGACCCTATTTCAAATAGCAGCATGAAGGCTGTGGCAAAGAAAAATGTAAATTGTCTTTTGGAGTATGGATTTATAAAATAGCTTCGCAGAAAGGAGAAAAATTATGGCTAAACCGCATCTTGATATAAAATCCGTGTCTGTAAGCAATACCTCAGCTTTATGCGGAGCTTACGGACATAACACACGGACCAATACCAATGAAGACTGGAATCATATTGACCCGACAAAAACATACTTAAACCACGATTTAGTGAATCCGACAAACGTGTTTTACCGTGATTTGGTAGATAAACGTTTACAGGAAGCAAGTATTGAAGCAGGAAAGAATCTTGTAAGCAGCAATTCCATTGTAGCTTTTACCTTATACCTTGCTTATACGCACGGTGCAGAAGCAGAGAACGGGTTTACCGTGCAGCAGTGGGAGCAGGCATCCTTAAAATGGATGCAGGATTATTTCGGGGAACGCAATGTGGTATCAGCAATGGTACATATGGATGAAAGCAGTCCTCATATTCATGCAATCATTGTTCCAATTACGAGAGACGGCAGGCTTTGTGCGAAGGATTATGTTGGTGGCAGTAAGAAACTTTCTGTTATGTGGAACAGTTATGGATATGTTATGTCACAGCCGCCGTTTCATATGGAATATGCACAGAGCCGTGGAGGAAAAGCAAACCATGCCAGTATTAAAAAATTCTATGCACAGCTCAATGAAATTGATGAATTGAAATTCCCGGAAAAGGAAGAAAATGAAAATGTTGATGCTTACATTAGCCGCATGACAGAGTTTGCAAAATCCATTGAACGAAAAGCGATTGCAGACCGTATGAAACTGGAAGAGGATGCAGCTCATGCACAGGCCGAAGCAAAGCAGGTGCGTGTTGATTACCGGGATGCCATCAATTTGCAACAGTATTTGAAACGAAAATACCACGACCCGAAACTGGTAAATGAAGAGCTGATGCGTCTGTACCTGTTTGAACAGTACCCGAAAGATGTTATCGATAAGGTATTTGCAGATACAGAAAAGGAATATGGCAAGATTGAATTAAATCCAGACCTGTTCTTTGGTGCTCCAACAAGAACGAAGACAAAAAATTAAAAGATGCTGTATTGGCTTGATAATTAAAGAGGAAATGCTATGGATAATAACGTTATAAAAGATGAAAGAGAACGTCGTATTGAAGAACAGCGGAAACAGCTTTTAGAAGAAACAGAGAAGAAGGAAAAACAGCAGAAAGCAAGAATAGAGAAAAAAAAGAAGGCTTCTTTGTTTTTTCAGTTGAAGACTTTATTTACGCCAAAGCAGAAACTGACAGATGTATCAGCATTAAACCTTACAGATTTCCCGGAACCAGAGAAGAAGGAGACGCTTGCACAGGCTGCGGTACAACAGAGTTGTACCACTTTGGACGAGGAATCTCTGATTCCGAGGGGTACGAAGGAGAAGAAGAAGGAAAATAAAGAATCTTCGGCAGAAGATAATGAAAAAGTAAACGAGCCTGCAGATAACACGAAGTCTGGTTTACAGAATGCCTTAGATACGATAAGCGGCCGTTATGCGATTATTGCTTTTACCTGTTTAGATGATGAGGTAAAGACGGAAGACCTCTTAAAGACGGGACTCACCGTATTATCTACCGGTATTTATCCGATGCCTTACAAGAAAGAGGAAGGTGATACAGCGAATATATTTATTGCAATTTTAAATGACTGCTGGCAGAACAAAAATGCGTTGAATAAGCTTACCAAAGACCTCTCGGATGAGTTCCTTAAGGAAACAGGCAAAGAACTGCTGACTGTCTGTTTGGGAGCAACCGAAGATGATGTAAACAGCCAGTTAAAACGGACCGTGAATGCTCTGCATCGCAAAATCCGCAACCTTACAACACCTGACACCACAGGAGATTTAAGTGCACTGCAGCACCGTCTGAAACAGCAGATTGAAGCAAATGCCATTGAACAGGCAAGAAGACAGTTTGAACGGCAGATGGAAGAAGACGGGGAAATCGATGAAGAGCTTCCGGTTGTTATCCGGGAAGCAAAAAACATGAGCAGTGAGGAATATGATTCTTATTTATCCGAAGAGGAACAAGCAATCAAGTACAACGCAAGAAAAAGTTACATTGATGATGATGTCAGTATTGAACAGGTGATACATAACATTGAAAAACATAACACCATGGATGACCCGTTATATCTGATTGCAGTAGCATCCGTAGACATGAATACTCTTATCATACTGGAAGACAGTGATGATTTTGAGGATTTATGCGAGGAAGCTGATATATCAATGATGCGCTGTTCCTATATCTATGCTATCAGCAAATCCGGTGGACACTGGTATGGTAATAATCATGCAACCCGTGATATCGAAGATATCTTTGAAAGCCTGTCAGAAATCATAAGAAGCCGTGGTGGGCGGTTCCGCAGCGAATTTCTGTATGAAGTTCCAAATATTTCTATTTTTAAGGATATTTACCTGCAGTAAATACTCTTTAAGGTGCGTTTGTATTGACTATAACACCCTATAAGGTGTAAAATGAAAGAAGAAAAAGAAAGAAAACACCTTAAAAGATATTTAGAAAGGAAAGGCTTATGGAAGCAAAATTAAAAGAAAAGAAAAGTGACACGGTATTCATTTATGATGCCGTTCCCAATGGGCGATGCAACGTTATCTTAGGAAAGGACTTAACCGCAAAGCTGATTCTTCGTGCAGATAATAAAAAGAGTGTGATTACGCTTAGAGCGGATAATCCACGGTCTTTACAGCATTACAATGCATTGTTTGCGGATGCTGGATTTTCGCAGGAATCAGCCGTTTCCTTTGATGCTGTTATTGTCCGGTGGGCGCAGCTGTTACAGCTGTTAAATGCTTTGGAACGCGTAGGAAACAGAGAAAAAGATTACCTCACAGCATTATGTCAGGTACTTGATGTGCCGTGCCATAAAAAATCCATAGATAAAATGGAAAGCATTTGTACCGAAGAGTTGATGAAAAGATTATCAGCCTTTGAAGAGTATAAGCAATATGCGTAATAATTGCGCATATTGAAGGATGAAAGGAAAAATATGAAAGCACTGTTAATTGCAGAAAAACCATCTTTAATGCGTAATATCCAGTCAGTATATAATCATAACCATAACCGTATTGGATTTGATATTGATTTTGTATCACAGCAGGGACATTTACTTGGCTTAAAAATGCCGGAAGAAGTAAATCCCTCTTATAAGAAATGGGATATGGAACAGCTTCCGTTATCCGTACCACGCCGCTACAAGGTACTAACCGGACGTAACCAGTCACAGAATATCAAAGCTATCAAGGATGCTATAAGAAGCGGTAACTATGATTTTATCATTCATGCCGGAGACCCGGACCAAGAGGGAGAAATCTTGGTAAGAGAGACATTGGATTATGTCGGAAACACGCTTCCTGTGAAACGTTTTTGGTCAAGTGACCAGACAGAAGAAGCAGTCCTTGCAGCACTTTTGCATCTGGAAGAAGACAATACCAAGGATAATCTTGCAGCTGCGGGTTTTCTACGCCGTAACCTTGATTATGATTATGGTTTAAACCTTACCCGTGCATTTACGGTAAAGAGCGGTGCTTTGGTACAGACAGGACGAGTTAAGGCGGCATTGCTTAAAATAGTCTGTGACCGAGAGGAAGAAATTGAAAACTTCGTTCCGTCTTCTACCTACGAAAGAGCATTTACTTATCAGGATTATTCGTTTGTCGATAACAGTGAACAGTTTGAAACTGCAGATGCTTTGACTGCTGCAATGGGAACGATTCCTACATCAGCAGAAGTTATCAGCTGTCAGCAGAAAGAGAAAAAGACAAAGGCTCCAAAGCTGTATAAGCTTTCTACTTTACAGGCAGATGCTTACGCCAAACTTGGTTTTTCATTGGATAAGACATTGGCAACCTTACAGAATTTATACGAAAAACAACTGACCAGTTATCCGCGTAGTGGATGTGAGTATATTTCATCCCATACCAATGTCGCGGCTATTTATAACTCAGTAGCAAGACTTGTGGATAATGATATTACAAGCCATGGATTAAACCCTCGCAGATTTTCGGATGTAACATCTGACCGTACTTACTGTAATGACCATGCGATTGCAAGTGAAGGTCATACCGGTATCATTCCAACCGGAAAGGTATTTGGGCTTGACAGATTGTCCGCTGACGAGAAAAGCCTCTATGCGCTTATCGTGAGACGCTTTGTGGCAATGTGTATGCCAGCAAAGAAGAGTCTTGTTACATCGATTATTGCAAAGGATGAGAATGGCTATCGTTATGAATGCCGTGGCACAAAGGATATTGACCCATCTTTTGAATATGTCTTAAATCCACGTTACAGTGCAAAGGCGTTTAACTTTATGCCGGAAGTACATTCCATCCTTAATCCGGTAACATTTACACCGAAGGAGATTGCTAAGAAATGTCCAAGCCGTTATACGCCAAAGACCTTAGTGGATTATCTGGATAACCCAAAAGGCTTTAAAGATGAGGATGGTAATGCTATCAAGTATAAGATTGGTACGGATGCAACCCGAAGCAACATTGTCAATGAATGTATCAAGTGCGGGTATTTTTCTATGGAAAAAGGTGCTTATGCACCAACTTCATTTGCAAGAGCAGTTGTCAAAGAATTTGGCGATATGGATTTGTTCAATGTAGATACCTCTGCAAAGTGGGAGAGTATGCTCGAAGATGTAAAAAGCGGTGAAGCCAATGCGAATGCTATCGCTACGGAGATGGACGAAGCTTTATCCGATATGATTACTGACCTTAAGAGCAGAGAAGTGGAATCGCTTCGCATATACCGGAATGGCGGCAGCGGTAAATCTGCAGTAAAAGGTGCATCCGGGAAATCAGCAGGTACAGAACTTGGTACCTGTCCATGCTGCAGCAATGGAAAAATCTTTGAAAATACCAAAGCATACAGTTGCAGCAATTGGAACAAAGACCCAAAATGCGGCTTTACCATCTGGAAGAACAGCTTTGGTACGAACATTACAAAGACGGATGTGAAGAAACTGCTTGCCGGTAAGACCATTGAGAAGAAATGTACGAGCAAAGCAGGCAAATCCTATACTGCAGAACTTGCATTCGATGTAAATAACAACAAGCTCTGTTTTGCAAAAGACCTTGACTTGGAATCACCGGAGCGGTGATTCCAAAAGGAGTCCAAAAGGAGAAGGAAAGATGCAGAATTATATTCTGATGCATGGTAATAAAGAAGTGGCATATATCAGTAACAAAGTACGGCTGCAGGAAATCTATGATATAAAGGAAATGCCGATTGGACTTCGTGATTCACAGAACGTTTCATTACGATTCCCTTTATGGTTGAGTCATAGGACAATTCCAAATAATCGTATATTCGCGGATTGTTTGCGTAAAGTGACAGGTTGTGATTTCACAGACGCGATGTTGCGGAATATGTCAGTCAGTATTACAGATACTTATTGGTTAAAACCGGAAGGAAGTAATCTAACTTGGGAACAAATCAATTATCACGATAATCTGTTTTCAAATGAAGTATCAAATGCTGTGATACAGCATTTGAGCTTATCTGATACAAGTCTGCACCCGGATTTTACGACGGATGGTATACTGGAAAAAACGTGGATTTTGATTGAAAATAAGCCATATCTATTAAAGTTTGACGATACACATGATAAGGGGCAGCTTGTTGGAGAAGTATACGCAAGCAGAATCGCAAATATTCTGGGTATACCACATGTTCCTTATCAGATGACACAGGTGTTGGGGCGATGTGCAAGTGTTTGTCCCTGTGTGATAACAGATAGTCAGACAGATATGGTTCATGCTATGCAATACAAATGGGAATACCGTTGTGGAAGTCGAGAGTTTTTCAACTATCTTTGCGATATTGATAAGAGTGGTATTACAAAAATGGTAGCATTTGATGTTCTGACACATCAGATTGACCGCCACGAATATAACTTTGCTTTTGCAAATGGACAATTATTGCCATTATATGATTCAGGAAGATGTCTCAGTATGTCAAGGGATACAAGACCGTTTTGTATTGACCGAATGAATCAGATACAATTACTGGATGAGCTTCCGTTTGATGTACCGGATAAATCTTTGTTGTTTGGAATTTATGAGGAAGTTTGTGAAGCTTATCAAGTGCAACCGAAGCAGGAAGCTGTAGATTCTATTATTCGTGGAATTGCAGAATTACATTTACTAGAGAAACAACTTGATATGAGGAGAAATGAGAATGATTCATGCGATACTTATGAACGGTGATTTGCCGGTTCAAGAGTTTCAATTAATGGTCTGCACTTACGGATTATATGCATATATCAATGATGAGGAAAATGAAAGACTGGAACAGTTCTTGCGGGAAAGAGTTCCAAAACTTGCAAGTCACGAAGACCCTTTACGTAAGGAACTTGCTACCTACGGTGATGAAAGGCCGGAAGGTTATGTTTATGCCTACGCTGTATTACAGCAGTTTCAGAGTAAAGAGGACGATATATGGGTAAGTTTTCCGAATCAGGATTATTTTTCCTTGTACCCTGCGGATGAAAGCTATCATCGTGTTGATATATTAAATAAAGAAAGGAAAGGTTTTAATGAGTGAAAGAACGGGAACATTTGATTTATACAAAGGAAGAAAACTGGTAGCCACGGTCACATTAAACCGTGGCCAGTTCTCTGGTGTAAAGAGAATCGTAGACAGAAGCCTGTTACCGCCTTATATCTGGGGTGATGAAGAGGAACATCCGGTAACCATGCAGCTGCGACAGTTCTTTTATTTCCGTTTTCTCTCTCCAAAAAACCTTTATTATAACCTTGGTAAACAAATGGATTACGAAAGCTATAGTAGCCTGTTCGATGATTACCACTTAGCCGTCGTATCAGTCCCATATGACAACTTAAACTATAATCTGGAAAAAGATGTATTTGCAAGAAATGTTCTGTGTTTCAATGATTCCACAGAAGTCAAGGATAATAACAGCCTGTCTCCGAACCTGTCATTATTCTATCCGCATCTGACCCTCTTTTCATTATCTGAGGGAAAACGGTATATACTAATAGAGTATTCAAAAGAACTTGCAGACATCCATAAGGCGGGCAAAGTTGATTATTCGATTGAGATTGTAGAAGATGTTCCGTTTATTCGTGTTCCTTTGCCGGACGGTGATATTTACCCACTTCCGGCAATCACATCTCCAACTATCGACATGGACAACCTTGCAAAAAAATTAAAGGATTATGACAAATCTTTTGACCTCTCCGGGAAAAACCCGGATTACTGTGCACTTGTAAAAGACAAGGACAGTACCAGAGTTATCATGTATTAGCTGTATATGATAACGGGAGCTTTGGCTCTTTTAAGGAACAAATCAATGAGATTAAGTAAAGATTCCCCTTTACGAGAACAGACACCTCTTATATCTGTTGATATCGATTATCAGAAATCAATCCCTATTACATCTGTTGCATCCCGGCTTGGTATGAATTTTAATCGTGCCAAGTTTTGTTACTGTCCGGACCCGAACTGCCCGGACAATACAAGCAAAAAGCGTGGGGCGCATGTAAATGAAAAAGACAATACCATTCATTGTTTTGTCTGTGGTGGTACATGGAATCCGTTCACACTTACCGGCTTGAAACAGTTTGGTTATGATACAGGCTTATGTTATACACGGGAAGGTATTGTAGCTATAGGAAAATTCATTGCCGAGGATTTAGGTTTTGGCGGAATCAAGGAACTTTCCCCGAAAAAGGAAGAATCCTTATATCCACCAATGCCAGACATTACATTCCATACGGATGAACAGACAAAAATGAAAGGTACGACAGTACCACTATGGCGTGCAATCGGTCTGTCCCGAAATCCCTTTTCTACGACAGTAGCCGTACAGACAACGGAAAAAAGCGGTATCAAACAGAGTGCGGATATGGCACTGCCGGTCCATGAAGCGGCACTTATGGTCACGATGAAATGTTTGGAAACCATGCAGAAAATCAGTGATTACATGATGATTTCAGAAGATGAAACATCAAAAGATATCAGCTTTATCAATGATATCGAATATGAACGTATCGTACTTGAAAGCTATATACACAAAATCTATCCGTTATTGGATGATGATGCAAAAAAGACGATAACCTGTGAACTGCTTTATCAGTATGTGATGACAAAGGATGATATCCACCGCATCCACCTTGTAAAGACATTTCCGGAAGAAATGTCCGTTATCACAGAAAACCTCAAAAAACTTTATGAAAATGGTCTTGTAAAACCAGACATCGAAGAAGAAAAGGACAGTACGAAAGGGGATGATGACTATGACATGGAACGATAAGTTAATGATGATTACGACATGGAACGATGATAAGTTGAAGCAGTTAACTGCTTCAAAGGGATTAAGTGAAGAAGCAAAAGCAGCTGTCTGTATGTTTATGAACTGTCTTCGTTTTAATGAAATTGAACCGGAAGAAATACACGTCTGTTTCGATGATGACGGTGTTTTACATAAATGGAACCAGTTTGAAATCACAATTCCTGCAGAATATACGGACATGGATGAGAAGGCGCGTGTGGATTTTATCAACGAAGAAGTCTACAAGCGTCTTGGAGAAAAAGATTACTTTTACAACCTTCCATGTCAGCAGGTAATGATGGATTTTGCTTATATGCTGCATGAGCTTGGTGTTGATGTAAAAGTTATCAGCTGCAGCATTGATGCTTATACGGATATGCAGAAATATAAGGCTTTATCGGAACAGATGCCATGGCTTGATAAGAAAGATATCTATTTATTGCCGGACGGCAGAGGAAAGATGAAATACCTGTATCTTCCGGAAGATATCCGGGAAGCAATGGATGATATTACCATTTTAATTGATGACCATACGCCAAACTGCAGAGGTTTCAATTATTACGGAGACAGTCACAATACACTTGCTATCAAATGTATCAATGATATCAATGGAAACGGTAAGAACGGCAGTAAGAGCTGGAAAGGGCTTACCCTTCCATACAATGATATAGGAACCGCTTTTTATTCGCTGCGGGAAGGAGTGGATGCAGTTATGAAAGAGCGGGAAAAAGAGCGTAAGGAAAAAGAACAGGAACAGCTTGACAATGACACCTGTGATACTTACGACCGATGAAAGGAGCAGCCATGGAAGGAAAAGGAATGTTAAATCAGCCAGACATTACGAAGGCTATGCAGTTATTAACTGATAATGGCATGGCGGATGCAGCAAAACAGTTAGAGGACAGTTGTAAGACGGTTGATATCTTGCAGCAGTCAATTGCTTATATGGAACAGCTGAAAAACCAGTTAAAAGACACAGCCACACAGCTTGAAAAGCAGGAACTGCTGATAAAAGACCAGTCAGATGCAATCAAGCTGTTAAGAGAACAGATTTCACGGAATGAAAAAAGCGTACTTGGTCGGTTATCCGAGCGTATGGATGCTTTAAAACATGGAGCATCTAACGTAAAGAACGGACTTATCCAGTCAGCATCCGACCTTGTATTAAGCTTCCGCATGAAAGGAAAAGTGGCATTGGCAGGTGCGAAAGAACTTTTTCATGTGGAAGGTAAACTTGCTTGGATTAAGAACTGTGTGGAAAACGGCAGTTATGAAATGCATAAGGCAGTGGATAAACAGGAACGTCTTATGGGAGAGTATCAGCACGCAATCGATGCACTTGCATCGGTAAACCATGAAAGAGGAAAAGATACATCTTTTACACAGAAAATCATGGAATCCATGCGTGACCACCATACCGTAAAATGCAGCCTTTATGAAAAAGTGATTGCAGGTCTTGAAAAAATGGAAAAACACTTGGACAGTGCTTTAGAACATACAAAAGCAGAGGAAAAGGAACATACCCCAAGACATGCAAGAAGAAACATTGAAGAGGAATTGGAAGTCTTAGACCTCAACTAAGAAGTTATGATTAGCTGTCATAGCTTGGTAAATAAAGGAAAAATACTATGCAGAATGTATTAACACCGGCAAATCGTGATTACTTTAATCAGCTGATTGCGGAAAGTGCAAAAGCAATGGCATCTTACCTTCCGGTAGATGTCGATGTTGCTTTACCGGATGAATCCGGGGAACAGGATTATATCGTAAGACCGATGCTTGTTACCCCATCCATGAAGGAAGAGTTTATCCGTGATTATGTGGATGAACTGGATTTATTCGGTAATGACCTTATCGGAATACCGCTTACCACCGTATTCGAAGGATGTGTAAAAGAAGAGGAAGAATCCATATTAGAACATGCAAAAGAACTGGATGAGCGTGTAAAAACTGTATGCTCACTTATCTGGGCGCGTGCGTTCAATGAAATCATGTATGAAAAATACCCGGATATTTCTTCGGCCGCACAGTTAAACTTTACAGAACAGCTTTATGAGAAAGCATATGAGGAATATTACAATGACCGCAATGCGGACGGATATACAGCTGCAGACAGAGACAGACTGTGTGAGGATGAGGAGATAAGCTTATGAAATACAGCATGGAAAAAGACTTTTCGGTACTGCTTACCGACTTAAAGGAAGAAGATGCACGTACAAATCTGTTGATGTGGGTTTATAACGCAGGAGCAAAACACCGTATGGATGCTCACGGATGTTTAGAAGACTGCAAAAAGTATTATCCAGACAATTACAGCCTTTTGGATATCTTCGATGATTTAATGGATAAGGTACCACCAAAAGCCTTGCCGGATGTACAGTATGCCTACAGCAGCTTTATCAATGAACGTGTAAGTTCATACGTGACCGAATGTGTAAGAGAAAAACATGCGGGAAAAGAAGAGAAAGAAAAAGAAGATGCTGATTTGGAATTAGCATAATTTTCTCTTTGAAAGGAAAACTTATGAATCGAGAAATTACAGACTACCTGAATACGCAGGCAGTCCGAAATAGTGGAAAGACAATAAAACAGTGGAAAGAAACTGATTACAGCATGCATAAGCCTATGGCAGATAAATTCAAGGAAATTACGGATAAAGCAGATATCTATATCATCATGGGTGATTATGATGTGGATGGAGTTATGTCCAGTAAAATTATGAAAGACGGGCTTCATGCTATCCGGCCGGATGTTCCTTCCACTGTTATCCTGCCGGACCGTTTCCGTGACGGTTATGGAATTAAGAAAACATCCGTAGACCGCGTGATAAAAGGATTGGAAATATTGAAAGAGCGTGGCAGAGACTTTAAGCATCCATGCATTATTACTGTAGATAACGGTATTGCAGCGGTAGAAGAGATAAAGTACTTAAAAGAACAGCTGCCGGATGCATCTGTTATCGTAACAGACCACCATATCGCAGATAATCCGCTTGGTATCATTGATGCAGCAGACCTTGTATGTAATCCGCATATGCCGGTGCTTGGATTTGCTTACAATGATTATTGTGGAGCAGGGGTAGCATATAAGCTGCTTGAACCTTTTATCGAGGATGAAGCCTTAAAAGACCAGTTATGTATGTATGCCGGTATTGCTACAGTAGCGGATGTTGTCCCAATGCAGGAAGATAACTGGCGGATTACAAGAAGAAGCTTAGAAGTCATCCGTGACGGTTATGAAAATAACACACTGCCAACAGCACTTTCAGAACTTTTAAAACAGCTTGGCATTGAACATCACAGCCAGATTAATGAAGATTTCTATGCGTGGAAATTATCCCCGGCAATCAATGCCATGGGACGTATGCAGAGCAATGGAGCAAAGAAAGTATTCGACTACCTTGATAAGCCACATGGCCCAACTGATACGATTGAACAGGCCGGGCAGATTATTGCAAACAATGAACTGCGAAAAGGTCTGGTAAACGAAGGTATGAAAGAACTGAAACAGAATCCGAGAGTGATTGCCGCAAGAGAAGCAACAGACAAATATCCGTTATGGCTTGTTATCCCGGATTCCAAACCATACGGGAAAGAAGGGCTATGTGGCCTGTTTGCATCCCAACTGGCAGAATGGACCGGATGTCCGTCTATCGTACTTACCCCAAGTACAGCCGATAACACCATATACAAAGGCAGCTGCCGCCAGTCTCCGGGATTTGATATGTACAGCTATCTGCGTGTGGTAGCATCATCTTACTTAAAAGGATTTGGCGGACATAAGGAAGCCTGTGGTGTTACAGCTGACCTTGAAGGGTTACGGGCATTATCAAGAGATGATGCGATAAAGGAAATGACACCGTTTTTATATCACGATGAGACAACAAGCATTCCGGTTATCCATGATACGATACCAAATATGGCAAGAGACTATCGCACCCTTCGGCGTAATTATGCCCCGTTCGGCAAAGATTTTGCTCTGCCTGTCTACGAAATCGAATGTAAAGATACACAGGAACATAAGTTTTATACCATGGGCGAAGGAAAACATTTCTGGACGAAACAGGACAATATAAAAATCATCCATTTCAACCATGACGAAAATGTACTTGCCGACCCACAGAATTTTAAACTGCGTGGCAATATTGCAGAAAATTACTGGAATGGCACAATAAGCCTGCAGTTTATGGGGCAGGCCATTGCTGAGGAAAGTTTAAAAGACAGGCAGGTACAGGAACAGGACTTGCAGGAGACTGCTGATGAGGTAGAACGATGAAATACAGGAAAGTAAACAGAATGTTAAACCGTATTGCAAATCATCCGGTAAGAAGCTTAAAACATGCTATGTTCATCATGGTAGCAGTATCAATGATTGGCAACAGCTTATCAAGCTGTGGAGTCAGTTTAAGCGGTACTAAGACAGCGATTGAGAATGCGGTAAATGACAGCGGATTACAGCAGGTCTATGAGAGTGTAAATGGCACCTTAAAAGACCTTGATTATTCATCCGAAGCGGACAGACAGGCGGCCAAAAATGCCGTCCAGTCTGCCAAGGATGCTACAGTCCGCTGCAGTGACGTAGACCTTGAAGAAGTAACTTTGGTACGTGTCGTGGATGGTGACACATTGGTTGTCCGCTTTGATACCGGAGAAGATGAAAAGGTACGTCTTATCGGTATTAATACACCGGAATCCGTAGCTCCGAACAGCTACCGTACCAAGAATACAAAAGAAGGAGAAGAAGTAAGCAAATATGTAAAAACAATGCTTGAAGACGTTGATACGGTTTATCTGCAGTCCGATACATCAGACAGAGACAAATATGACAGACTTCTTCGATATGTGTGGTTGGATATTCCGGATGATGTATATAATAAAAGTGAGATAAAAGAAAAAATGCTAAATGCAATACTTGTAGAAGACGGTATTGCAGAGGTGGCTACCTATGAGCCAGATACAACATATGCTGACTTATTTGAGGAGCTTGAACCATAAGAAAGGAAAATACCATGAAGATTAAGAAAATCAAAGAAAACTTCGAAGACATGCAGCTGTTACTGGAAGATGCTTATAACAGTGGTTTCATTTCCGAAAAGAAATTTAACCGTTATACGGAGACTTTTGTGGAAGCAGCAGCAAAGCTTGATAATATGAAACAGTTAAAAGAAGAAAACCAGCAGTTGAAGAAATCGTCTGAGGTCCGTGAAAATACCGAAGAGACAAGAAATACTACGCAGCCTGATACTGCAGAAGCACCTGCTTGGGAGCCTTTTGAAGACGAGGAAGAGGATATGAGCAGGGATTAGCTTATTAAAGCCAGAGGAATGGCTAAAGGCTGTTCCTCTGATTATGAAAGGAAAAGTTATGAGTGATGAGAAAATGAAGATTAAGAAAATGAAAGAAACCCTTTATGATATTCAGGAAGAATTAAGCGCAGCTCATAGCAGCGACTTTCTTGATAAGGACAATTACGAACGTTACACGGATGTTCTGGATGCCGTTAGCGAAAAACTGGATGAGTTAAAAGCGGAAAATAAAAAGCTGAAAAAGCAGGTGGATAAGCTCAGTCAGAAACTCGAAGACCGCGAAGACCAAAAAGAGCAGGAATACGACGAGAACGAATACGATGAAGAGGATGAGTATGACCGGGATTAATTGAGCGAAGGCAGAAGGGACATTCTTAGTTGTTCCTTCTGAGAAAGGGATAAAAATGTTTTTTAAGGTATATATAAAACAGGTAAAAGATGGCAAATTTATCGGTGAAGCAGCATTGACCGGTGATTACAGGAATTTAAAAACTGCGATAAATGCAGGAAAAGAAAATCTTCTAACAGATGAAAGCACATTTTGCGTAAGAAAGTATGATGATACAGTGGCTGTAAATATCATGTCAAATAATATTAATGACACCGGAAACTTGGTATACGTTTGTAAGAATTATCTTGAAGTTGCAAGAGATAAGGATAATACAAATAAAGCGCAGGAAGACAGAAAACCGGTTCATGTTGTTTTAGATGAATTAGGTTATAGCATCTACTATTTTTCTGTTGAACAGATGGAACAGATACTGCTTGGCGATGCACATGGCATAGACTACACGTTGTATGCAAAGCCACAGTATGATGCAAAAAAGATGGCGCAGGTGCGTCAAGGTCTTGAAGAAGCAGCAAAAGAAGATATAGGCAAGGTTCAGGAAGAGACAGTAAGGAATCAGTTAAAAGCAATGAGGACAGCAATAGGAATGGGAGAAATTACCATGACAGCTGTTGTATCTGCTATTATAGACACATTTGTTAATACGAAACAGAATGAAGTGATGAAAACAGCTTTTATCGAAGCTCTTCCATATCGGTTTAAATGCGATGTAAAAAATGAGCTGACAAAGGATGATGTTCGCTATGATGTAAAAATATACACGAAAGACCATCATCTTCCATATATGGACGAACTTGCAAACAATGTAGCAGAACGGTGGATAGAGGAAAACTTTAGTGGTGGCGACCCGGATTATTGGAATTACATTGGCACACTTGTTTATGAGGAATCTGAAAAGCTCGGATTATCCAAAGAAACAGAAGATATTGAACTGGATTAAGGAGATGTATGAAGAGAGTTTTAATTGTAGATGATGCGGCATTTATGCGCATGATGCTTAAGGATATCCTTACGAAAAATGGATATGAAATAGCAGGAGAAGCAGTAAACGGCAAGGAAGCAGCGGAACAGTATGAAGCCTTACAGCCGGATATTGTTACCATGGATATTACCATGCCACAGGTAGATGGTATACAGGGATTAAAGCTGATTAAAGCAAAATATCCAGATGCTAAAATTGTTATGTGTTCCGCAATGGGTCAACAGGCAATGGTTGTAGATGCTATCAATGCCGGAGCCTGTGATTTTATCGTAAAACCGTTTCAGCCAGACCGTGTACTGGAAGCTTTGCGTAAAATAGCATAGTGATATTAGTAGAAAATAAACAATAGTATAAAACCTCTTTTTATGATATGGTTAAGTATATGTGAAATATATTTAATTTATATATAAAAAGAGGTTTTATTTATTATGGGAGAAATTACATGGCTTATCCGGCATGTCGTAAACCGGATTTATTTGTGGATGCTTTTGTTTTTATGTGGATTTTTTATGCTGCTGTTAAAAGATGAAGCATCCATGAAGATGATTACTACATATCCTGTAATGTGGATATGGGCCGCTATAGCACTTATTTTGTCGCAGATACAGGCAAAATTTGATATTGAACCTGCAGATATTCAAACCTGTGAAATAAGCGCATATCGGGCAAAACGGGCGTTATACCGCAAGACAAAGAAACGGAAAGTAATTACGGCCATGGTTGGTTTTGAGTGGTTTATACTTGCAGTCCAGTTATTCACCATACAGCATTTAGACGGAAAGATGATAGGAAATATACCGGGAGCGCAGGCTGATGCATGGATAGCATTTCCAGTACGCATCCGTTATTTTGGGTTGTATGCCTTTGGAATTGCAGTCATTGCCATGTTGTTTCAGTATTATATGACGCTTATCATTGATACGATAGAGGGTATTTTTTATACAAAGCGTGCAAGGTATTCACAAAACATCCTTGAACTGTTTGTAGCAGAATTATTCCACTGTTTTCACTGGTTTATGATGTTATTTACGGTCATTATGGTAAGCGGTGTTTTCGGGTATTTTCCATACAATGAAACCATAGCTGCATTTGTGAATGCACATATTCATTTAAGCATCCGATTTATCGTTATTTTATTACTTGTTACCCGTATACTTACAACCTTTATCTGTAACTGCAGGAATGATAGAAACACCCATAAAGTCTTAAGCATTGTTTTAATCCCGGAGCTGATACTGTCTTCGACTTGTCTGCTCCTTAGTATATGCAGAATAGAAAATGCAGTTATGGATGCGAAATTGATACTTCTTGTCTTTACCTTTGTGTTTATTATCACCTTTTTATTTGGAATTTTACCAGAAATACGATACCGGAAGAGAACATATTAACCACCATATATTGTATGAGCGGAAAATGATATACAATATACAGTATGTACATCTAGCTGTTACAAAAGGTATAATTTTTTGTCATCTATATATTTGTGTTAGGTCACATGGCTTCGCCGTGTGGCCTAGCCGTACCGAAGGTATCGGTATTAGCGGTACAGGTTAGTCCTGCTGAAAGCATGGGTGCTATGTGGCGCTCCGAAGGAGCATCGTCTAGCCTCATCGCAGATGTAGGTGTTATGTTATTGTAGCGACGGACAGCTACACTTTATCACTCAGCCTTACAACCTTAACAAAACCAGAAAGAGGAAAGTTTATGCTTATTGTCCATTATAAATACCTTGATACCATTACAAGCACCATAACCGTTAATTTTAAAAGACAGACCGTCCGTGTAGTCAATTATACAGATAATCCTATAGATACAGCATTCGGCAGGAAAACAGATATCAGCATGAGGGATTTCTATGAACTGATAAACCACAGATGTATTCCAAGAGACCATTACTGCAGCAGGGATGCTTTTGAAATGATAGGGAACAATGGGACAGTGGATGATAACGCTATCCTTGATATTGTAAAAAGAACACATGGATGTATGACAAGTGATTATTATTCTATGGATTTTGCCAAGATTGAACCGGCAGGAGATGTAAAAGATACCGCTGTGTGGTTTGTTCCCCGAATAAAAAAAGACGATGCCAACCCATTGAAAACAGGGTTTGTGCCATGCAGGGGCAGGCAGTTCAAATACAAGATTGCAGAAACATGGTACAAAGAAGATTATTTTGGCTATGAAGCGGCAAATACCTGTTTTTGCAACGCCTTATTAGCTCATGCACAGAGGAACAACAGAACTGTTGATTATGTGCCTTACCGGATAGAAAAAATCAACGATAACATATATAGTGTCAGTGAAGACTTCCTTGGTCTTAACGGACAATTGTACAGTATCTATGATTTATATTTTCATATCCGGGGAACGCGTTTCTATGAACAGATGGCAGAAGAGAAGAAGTTTTTATGCCTTATAGAGTTCATGGAGAAGGAACTGCATCTTGCAGGAGCCGGAGAATACCTTACATTACTGTTGGAATGGGATGCTTTTGTATTAAATAAGCCACGTACAGCAAAAGATATTTATGTGATAAGAGAAGGAAATGATTTCTTTTTCGCTCCAATATTCAACCATGACAGCAGTTGGCTGGGAAGCCTTGGAAGAAAGCATCCATATAGTACTATGCTTGATTTTGCAAGAAACTATTACGGCAGACAGCTTTTCCTTGATATGGATTATGATTATACAGATACGTTTAATGAAATCAGAAATATCTATAGCAATGGAATTGCTGATAAATTGCAGACAATGTACCTGTACCAGAAAGCACTTCACAAAATTTAGTCCGACCAAGTCCGTTTTAGTCCGGTGGTCGGATTTTTTTATACTAATCTTTTAAATTTCTCCTAAAAACAAAAAAATTTCATTTTTTTGTTTAATTTTTCCCAGTTTTTCGCCACTTATTTATTAAAGTAATTCATTTTATTGTTAAACAGCAACAAAATGTCAAAACAGGATAGGCATAGTCTATCCTTATTCACGTATCAGTGGATTTGAAAGAAAGGAAAAATATGCTTGAACAAATCAAAGGAGAAGCCGCAGACAGCGGTGTATTACATTTCCCGGAAACAGAAAAACAGCAGAATACGGCCAGAGTAGAGATAGAGACAAAACGTGTTCCTATCACTGAGGAATTACAGCGTCTTGCAGCTGAACAGGAAAACTTGGAAGTACAGCGCAAGGAATTAGGAAAATCCTTAGAAGGTGCCTTTGCATTGCTTGCACCACTTCGGGAGAAGATGCAGCTTGTTGTAGACTGTATGGAAAAATTCCATGAAATGGAGAACAATTACGCTATTCTTTCCAGACAGACCTATGAGGATATTCACAGGGATATGCAGGCAGTCAGTACAGAACTGCGGCATACAAAGAGCCTGCTAGATGAAGGCAACAAGCTTATCAGTTCTGGTATCGAGTTCCCGGAAATGGAACTGCCAAATGAATTTCTTCCAAAAGAACCGGTAAAAGAAGAAGTAAAAACAGAATCCCCGGTTCAGCCTGATGTAAAAGAAAATAAGGATGAGCAGACGAAAACATGGGAGAACACAAAAGCGGATGCAAAAGAGATGCAGACTGCTGCAGATGAACTCGATTCTATCTTGGATGACTTAAATCAGCAGGCAAATGGAACCAAGCAGGAGTTTTATGATGCTTTGAAAACAGCTTTGGAAGAACATGATATGGCAACAATTGTGGCACAGGGAAATCAGAACTCTGCGTTAGTAGAAATGTTCCTGTCTTCGGATATTGCTGCACTGCATCCGGAATTTAAGTATCGTATCAGTGAAGACGAACAGCTTCGCATTCGTGGAACCTATACAGACGGAGAGTTAAGCGTTACTTATGCATCCGTGAAAGATAAGGAAGCATCTCCAATCCTTACAGACCTTGTGACGATGGACACGACCAACCGCATCAAAGAGATTATGCAGGTAGAAATCGATAAGGAATTAGGAAAGACAGCGGATTATGAAGCAACGGATGAATTGGAAGAACAGGCAATAGGATAATGGCGGTTCACAAATAGAAAGGTTACAAATATGGTTACTTTAAAGGAAAAAGATGTTGTGTTCCTGCGGCATACTGACGGCATAGATATCTTTGCTCTCGATGAGAAAAGGGGTAAAGCACTTGCCGGAGAAAACAATTCAATGTATGAACTGTGTCTTACCAAAGAGGATGTCCATTTAAGAAGAACAGACCTCATAACAGGAAAAACATTTGATACTACATTGATTCCGGAAATGGATTATTGTCTGGAAGATATAAAGAAGTTGCAGGAAATCGCACAGCAAAGAGAAAAGGATGTGAACAGATGATTGAAAGAAAGGAACTTGATGCAGAATCCCTTGCATTACTAAAAGAACTTGAAGCTGCCGCTTACGCGGATAATCCGGACCTTATCGCTTTAAGTTATTGTGAAGACTGGAATGCGGTAGCTGCTTATATGGATTGTGCAATAGATGATATCCGGCTGTTTGCAAACAGTGACAGTTATCTCTTAATCGCGGAACGGGCAAACTGTATTGAAATCATAGACTTGGCATCACGGACACCACACATCAATATCAAACAAATTGTTGATATTGTTACCGGATTTCAGAAGCCGTTTTTGGCATATTGTAGACAGACAACATCTTACCCGATTCTTTTATACATGGAACAAAAAGAAAAAATTGTCTGCTTTGCAGATACCGCAGAGACTTATGAAAATGAGACATTTCACTGGGTGGCAGCAGCTACTACAGAAGTTTATGAACGTATGACAGTATCGGAAGTAGAAGAGCTTACCGATGGTTTACGTTATGAGGAAGAAGAATATGCAAGTTGATGAAACAAAATTAAAAGATACTTTAAAAGCAATGCAGGTATCATGCAGGAGCGACAGTACGACAGGGCGTTTTTACAATGACAAACGGCTTGGTGTTATCCGTGATTTGGTAAATACTTCCAAAAATGGAAATAATTACCGCTTAATGTTTGCAGGATTGAGTTGTAGAATTTATACACAGAATGGACTGTTGCCAGTAGATAAACCAATCATCCTTATCAGTTCTCACGTAGATACGATACCGACAAAGCTTTTTGCTATCGAGGATGAAGAACAGCGGCTTTTAAAAGGAACATTTGATAATACGATTACCAACGCAGTCTGCACATATCTGATGACGGATGCCAGTTTACCGGATAATGTCGTCTTTACTTTTACAGCAGATGAAGAGACAGGCTATTGCCGGGGCGCAAAATCTACAGTGGATTATCTCGTAAAACAGGGGATTGCAAAAGAAAACATCTATGCAATCTCGCTTGATGTTACATACGAAGGGTACAGACATTGCGATTTTACGATTGAAAATGCAAAATGCAGTGATGCAACAGTAGATTTTATGGATTGTGTGAATAAACAGGATGAGCCGTACCTGTATGTAAAAAACTTCGATGATATGGCGGTAGACAATGCAAAATACATATCACCGAACCCATCTTGGTTTGATGAGGGGGATGCATACAACCGTTACATGCAGGTACATGGAGTCAGCTTCTGTATGCCGGTGGCAGGCTGTGGCGGAGCAAACGATATGCATAGTAATAACGGTGTATTTGCAAAGACGGATGCACTGATTGGTTATACCAATACATTATGTGAAGTTGTAAAGGAATATGAAAAAACCTTGCAGCTGCACAATACAAAGACGGTTGAACAAAGTTTAACCGCAGAGGAAGAAATGGAAATAGAACCATAACTTCTTTTAAAGGAGAAAACATGGCAAAAAGTATCAAGGTAAAAGTCACAGGACAGGAATATGCACGATTCCTTAATATCTTGGAAGCACTCGATTACCACTGGTTAAGCGGCCAAAGAGCGGCTGACCCGCCAAGATTTCTAGGTCATCTGGATAATGATGTGGTGGGAGTGAGAATTTTAAATCCGGACACAAAATGTATCGGGTTTTATCCAATTGAAATCTTATCGGATAATGAACGAAGTGTAACGCTTCTTAAATGTGTGTCTGTCGATTCAATGATTAAGAAACTGGAAAATATCCATAATGTCCATTTGGACGAAAATCTTATCAACCGTATTACGACACATACCTACAAAGATAAAGCGTTACAGAATTTTGCGTCTGTTATACAAAGTATCATCTATAAGGAATTTGGTATTGATATTGTAGATTTAATCAACACCGAGGATGAACAGCTTATCTATATCAAACAGCACGCAATGGATGAATCAGCAGGAAATAATGTTATCTGCAAGGATATGCCACAGCTGTATCAGCAGTATCTTGGCAATTCTATGAGCTTGGAGCAGTTTGCACACGAAGTTGGTACGCGTTACAGCTATGCAGTACGTGATGCAAAACTGCAGGCAAAGGAAATCGAAGGAAAAGAGGATATCCCGGAAGAAGAGGATGACCTCTTACGTTAATTCATAAAGAAAGGAAACAACAATGGAAAATAAAGAAATGGCAAAACCAATTATCAATATGCTTATGACAGCCTGCAAAGAAAATCAGTGGGAAACTGCAAGATTTTTATTAAAGCAGTTGGAAAGCTATGGTTTTCATTATGCAACACAGGAGAATCATGCAGTATTTAAGTTGAATAGTACCGTTTACCGGGTTCCTTTAGAGACTGTAAAAGAGGATATCCCGGATTTTGCAATGCCGGATATGGGACAGGAAGCGGTTCCAACAGCACAGGAAACACCGTCTGTCAACCCATGGGAAAACCCTGTTTCTGACAGTAAGCCATTGCAGACCGCAGAACCGGACAGCAGTTCGGATTCCGCAGATGCTGTGTTCAATGAACTGTTCGGGTCTCATGCGGCCGATGGGAAAAGCGAAGAAGAAAAGGCATGGGGAACAAAAGAGAGCACAGGAAACGTTGATGATGAACTGGATGCACTTTTAAAAGGACTTGGACAGGAAGTAACTGGTATTATCGGAAATAGCAAAGCAGATGAACCTGCAGTATATGATGATACCGGATTCAGCTTTGGAGAAATTTCGGATGACGAAAAAAAATCTCCATCATTCGAAAGCCTCACCCATACACCTGCAGTACATGCCGCTGCAAATATTCCTACGGTAGAATTTTCCCGAAAGGATGCGGATGCGGCTCCGGAACGTACACCGGGACATAAGTTTACGCGTGCAGAAGCAAGCGAAGAGAAACCGGCCGGTTTTATGCCGCCACTTACAGGAGAAATTGCTCCGAATACAGAAATTGCATTGTCAGACTGTGTGTATTCCATTTTCCTTGCAGATATTTACGAGGAATCTTCAATTATGAAGCAGAAAATCTTCTTTATGGTAGCACCATTTGAAGTATCAGAAGACACCCCTAGTGCAAACATCTTCATGTATGCGTATATGGATGGCAAGAACTACAGCAGTAATTCCTTAAAGAATCCGAATAAGAACAGTCTCTACTGCCAGATTGGACCGTATGAGTTCTTTATCCGCGGCTGGTTAAAAGACGGTAAATGGCAGTCTGAAATCAAGCTTGCAGGTAATAGCCTGACAAGACATGACATCTTTGAAATTACAAATGTCATGCACTTCTCTCCGGAAACTCTTGGAAAGACAAATGGACATATCCGGTTCCGCTATAAAGGTTTTGTCAATCATAAGAACATCGAATCATTAGGCTGTGTCAATATCTTTCCGATTGACCCGAATACCAAGGATTTTGTAATGATTCGTTGTATCGAGGATTTTATGGATGTATTCTACAGCACAGACGAAGGCAAGGTCATGGAATTACAGACAACGGAAGGCGTAAAGGAAGTACGTGCCGTCTGTGATGAATATGGTATCTGCAGAGCGGTTATCACGGATAAACCGGTAGAAGAAGAGGAGGCTATGATTCAGTAATGAAAAATGAAAATACAATTACCGTTAACGGTACCGTATGCGCGATTGCCCGTGTGCAGGGAGAATTTTTACTCTCTCTGCCGGGAGTACATTATATGCTGCGTGTAAAGGCAGACAGCAAATTACTGGAAGAAGCGAATAAATACAAGGGAAAACGTATCAATGTATCAGGAAAGCTTGCAAGTGAAGATACGGTTGTCTATAACCAGTGTGATTGTCATACGGTAAGCAATGTGATTGAAAGTTTTCTTATCGCAGAAACGATAACGACAGCCCCGTTTTCCAATCATGTCAGGATTGAGGGGACTATCTGTGATGTTCCAAAACTTGTCAAGACCAATGCGACGAAGTTCTATACCTGCCGTATTCATTTATCCGATGGAAATGGCTACATATCAGTATCAACTCCGGCAGAACCGGGCAGAAAGGGAGACCATATTGCTGTAGAAGGGCATCTGCGTTGGAAAGACTATGAACGCAGATTAACCTGCAAGAAATGCGGAAAGTCTTATACAGCCCCTACTTTATCCTTACTTGTCATCTGCAGGTAAGGATAAAAGGAAAGGAGAATATATGAAGACTATGACAGGATGAAAGGCAGAGAGGATGAATACGAAAGAAACTAACCCCATACTTACCGTGACGAGTTTTGATAAAACAACGCCGGAATATCAGCTAATGGGAGATTTTTACAAGATATTCAAAGCGATTTACGCTGTCAAAGATGATGACCGTTTCTACGAACAGGCAACGTTATTATTCCATGATTTTTATGAGAAGTATAAAGATAATGACATTGCAGAGCATTTCGATGATAAGTTCCTTACAGACTTAACAGGTGCACTGGGTGCCTTTATTACCCGGAAGGTAACCCGTTTGGATGAACTTAAGGCGGAAAAGGAACAGCAGAAAGATACGGATTTAGAGATTGCAATGTAAATTGTTATTACGGTATCAATGCGTCAAGATTACCTGAATTATCGGAAAATGAAAGAGAGGATGATGATTATGAGAGATAAGGTTTAAACTATCTCATTACTGCCTTATCACACACACGGATATGGCAGCAGTGCTTATCACTACTTATAAGGATATGTTATGAATAAAACAACAGAATCAAAGACCGATATGCCAATTACAGTAGGTATCAATGAACTCGCAGCAATGCTTGACTGTGGACATGCAACCGCAAGAAAAATCGGTGAACAGGCAAATGCTAAGATTGTTATAGGCAGACGGGTACTGTATTCGGTAGATAAGGTAAAAGCTTATATTGACAACCTAACACAATAAAATACTGTCCATAAGAATGATTCCGTGTTATAATAGTCAATACGAAATAAGACGGAATCATTCCTTTTAAGAAGTATTTTCTAAAGAAAGGAACGATTGAGCCTATGGCAAACATGAGAAAAGATAAGAAAGGAAGAGGACTGCACACAGGAGAACAGCAGAGAAAGGACGGGATATACCTATATCGTTATACCGATATCACAGGGAAACGAAGAACGGTTTATGCCGGAGATTTACCAGAACTCAGGCAAAAGGAAAAACAGATACGAAGAGATTTAGATGATAATATTATGACAGACATTGCTACACAGAATATGACATTAAATGATTTATTTGAGCAATTCATTGCAGCAAAAACAGCTGCCAAAAGTTCAAAGATTCATTATGAAAGCGTATGGAATAATCGTATCAAAGATGAACTTGGAAGCCTTAAGGTTATCAAAGTAAAGCCTTTTCATATAAAATCTTTTTATGTGAGAATGGAAGAAAAAGGATATAAAAGCGGTACGATTCGGTTAACGCACTATCTCTTGTCATCAGTATTGGATGCAGCGGTTGATAATGATATTATCCGTAAGAATCCGGCAAAACATGCGATATCGATACCCGCCAGTGCAGATGTAGTGGACCGGCAGGTTTTAACAATAGAACAGCAAAAGAAACTGCTTGCTTTCATGGAAAACAGCAATGTATACAAAATTTACTCTCCTATGGTTATTGTTTTCTTAGAAACCGGAATACGATGTGGAGAACTTATAGGTTTAACGTGGGATGACGTATCTTTTGAGGATAAGATATTATCGATAAATCACCAACTCTCATATAACAAGTATGGGATTGGATATGAATTTCGCGCAATACCACCAAAAACAGCTGCCGGAGTGAGAGATATTCCACTAACAGATAAAGTATTAAACGCTTTTCGACAACAGAAAGAAATAACCAAAATGCTAAATCGCCACAGTGAAATGCAGATTAATGGTTATAGTAATTTCATTTTTGTTACCGGTAATAACATGCCATATTCACAAACACGTATAGGTGATATTATGTACAATATATCCGATGCATATAATAGGAATGAACGAAAAGCAGCGAAAAATGATGGACGTAAAGCAGACCTTATGCCAAAATTTTCTCCACATGATTTAAGGCATACAGCTTGTACCAATAAAGCGAGACTTGGTATGAATGTTAAAACATTGCAATATATTATGGGACATGGATGTAGTTCTGTAACTCTTGAAGTCTATAATCATCTGGATAATATCGAAGATGCAAGAAATGAAATATTAAGAATTGAAGAAAAACAATTAATATCATAAATAAAAAAGGTACAGTAAAGGTACAGTAACATTATATGTGGCGGTCTGTGTAGAAATTGTAAAGTCGAGAAACCTGTAAAAATCAATGCTTTGCGAATCATATACACATTCCGATGAAAGTGCAAGCAAAATCTTTACTTTTTTATAAGGGACGAATATAATGATACACGGGTCAAAAGCAGAAGCGTGTTCTGCTTTTTTCACAATACAATAAACTAGGAGGAAAACATGATACACTTATTAGGAAACTATGAGTATGCTGTGATTGCATTTATTGGAATTATATTTGCATTTGCAGCCACCTGCATTGCTATTGCAAAACTGAATCAATACCTGCCAAAGGATATGGGACGTCAGTTCGCCCATGATGGAAAGCTTTCGGCTGGTAAACCAAGAGGCGCAGGAATTATTTTTGTTCTTACGTTTGTGGTTGCAGCAGTAGTTTTTGCACAGATCAATATAGAGATAGCCATTTATCTGGTGCTGATCGTTATTGAAATGTTTACAGGATTTTTTGATGATGCAGCAGATAAACCATGGGGAGAGTACTTAAAGGGATTTTTGGATTTTGCAGTGGCAGTCGTTGTAGCACTTGTATTTTTACACTACAATTCAAGCACGATCACACTTGCTATTTTTGGAAAAACAGTAGCAATTTCACCTGTTTTATTTGGAATTCTTACAGTTATTCTTGTGTGGGCATCCATCAATGTTACGAACTGTTCCGATGGTGTTGACGGACTTTCAGGTACGTTGACGATCATTACACTTATGACTATTTTCATTTTGGACAATATACTTGGAATTGAAGATGGTTTCAATTACTGCATTTTGTTATTCTGTGTATGTCTGTTAGGATATCTGTGGTACAATGCTACACCAAGCAAGCTTCTTATGGGAGATGCAGGTTCGCGTGCGATGGGAATTTTTATTGCAATCGCAGTTTTAAAGATGCACAGTCCACTTATGTACTTACTTGTTGCAGCAGTCCTGATCGTAGATGGCGGACTTGGCCTGATCAAGGTTTCGCTGCTTCGTTTCTTAAAAATCCACATATTAAGGAACGTGACCACTCCAATTCATGATCACGTTCGTAAGAAAAGCGGCTGGTCCAACGCACAGGTTGTATTCCGCTTTGCAATTATTCAGATTGTCATTTCACTAGCTGCTGTATATCTGGTAATGATTTAACAGTCAGACTTTTCGGCGGAGCAGGGCATAGAACTTTTCAATATGAAGAGGTTTGCCCTGTACCGCCTCAACTTTTAAGCGATTTTCTTCGCTGAATCCCACGAGAATATTATGATTGGCTTCGGCCAGGTAATCCATGATTCCATCGATATCGGATTTGGTATTTTTGGGACAATGGACATACAGATGCTTGTTTCCGATAATGTGCATCGTATAAGAAATATTAAAATGATACCACAGAAATTTGTGGAGCGTGGAGTATTTGTAAATCCACAAAATTTCATGAATCGGAATGATGGCATTGCCGTAAGGCGATGTCATAATAAAATAATGCTCTGTGATAAACATGTCCTCCGTTGCAAGCTGTGGCAGAGTGGCAAGTTCTTCTTCGGCCTCTGCAAGCATCTGGGACGGATGCCCGAAAATAATCAGGTTCTGGCATGGCGGTGACAGCACCGGGAACCGGATGAATAACAGGCAGGTCAGCAGATACAGAGCAGAATAGATCATTGTTCCAAAATAGACAATGAACAAAAATGTCGTGACATAGCGATGATAAGCCGGCTCACTGAAATAGTAAGCATTTAGCTGGCTGTTGATACCGTCGGATGTCCAGTCTAAATCATCGGAGAGATTGGACAGAAGCGTCTGATAAGTTTCCTGTCCCTGTACGATACGTCCGGTGACACGGAGAGAATCAATCGTTGGAAGTCCTTCCTCACAGGTATTTGGACTGAGCAAAACAATTTCGCACTGCTTGTCCCGGATGGTATAATAAAAGTAACCGCGTGTCTGTCCGTGTGATTCGCTGGTGTAGCCGGTAAAGCGCAGATCATAAAAGGTTGTGCGTACATAGCGGTTCTTATCCTGATACGAATTCTGCAGTGTTTCATCTGCTTTCAACATGTGTGGACGGAGCATGTCCCCGAGCGGGAACACCAGCCATAAGATCGCAAGCAAAAGCAGATATATAATGGGAGAAAAAAGCCGTCTTTTATAAAAGGCTTTGATATTTCGTGTGATATAATGTTCGTAATTGTCGGTCATCAATAAAACTCCTTTGGATATTACATACCTAGAGTATAAAGGTTTCCGGATGAATAATCAACCTTGCTTTTATGCGGATAAATTGATAGTATTAGGTAAGCATGAAAATGAACGCGGCGGAGGTAGCATATGGATGCTTATACAAGTTTTGCGCAGGTGTACGATCTGTTCATGGACAATGTCCCATATGAACAGTGGAGTGCATTTCTATGCAGAATATTGAAAAAATACGGAATTGAGGACGGACCAGTACTCGATCTTGGATGCGGAACTGGAAAACTGACGCGCCTTATGGCAAAAGCCGGATACGATATGACCGGTGTGGATAGTTCGGCGGAGATGCTTCAGATCGCATTGTCACAGACCGGAGAAGAAGAAATCCTGTATTTGCTGCAGGAGATGCAGGAACTGGATCTGGATGGATGTGTCCGGGCGGTATACAGTGCCTGTGACTGCATCAATTATGTTCTGGACGAAGAGGAACTGCAGGAAGCATTTGCCCGCGTATATGAACATCTTGAGACCGGTGGGGTATTTCTTTTTGATATGAACACAGACTATAAATACACGCAGCTGCTTGGAGAGAATACTTTTGCAGAAAGCCGTGAGGATGGAAGCTTTATCTGGGAGAATTATTATGACGAAGAGGAGCGTATCAACGAGTATGATCTTACGCTTTTTATACCGGAACAGGATGGATTGTACCGGAGGTTTTCTGAGACACATTACCAGAGAGACTATGATTTGCAGCAGATAAAGATCATGCTAGAAAAAGCGGGCTTTGTCTGCGAAGCCATATATGATGATTACAGCGAAGAGACGGTACATGCCGAAAGTGAGAGAGCTGTTTTTATTGGAAGAAAAGAATAAGTAAAAGAAAAGGAGATAGACAATGTCAGATTATATCGTACGTGCAACAGCAGCGGATGCAAGCATCCGTGCGTTTGCTATCACTTCAAGAGAACTCGTAGAGACCGCACGAAAGGATCACAACACATCACCGATTATGACGGCAGCACTCGGCCGACTGCTTTCCGGAGCAGCGATGATGGGCGTGATGCTCAAGGGGGAGAAGGATCTGCTTACACTACAGATTCAGTGCAGCGGACCGGCGAAGGGACTTACCGTTACCGCTGATTCCCATGGAAATGTAAAGGGATTCGCAAGCAATCCGGTGGTAGAACTTCCGCCAAATGCAGAGGGACATCTGAACGTCGGTGGAGCGCTTGATCTTGGTATTTTAAGTGTCATAAAGGATATGGGACTGAAGGAGCCTTATGTGGGACAGTGTCAGTTACAGACGGGAGAGATTGCAGAGGATCTGACCTATTACTTTGCTACTTCTGAGCAGATTCCGTCGGCTGTGGGACTTGGCGTATTGATGAATAAAGACAATACCGTAAAACAGGCGGGAGGATTTATTATCCAGCTGATGCCTTTTACAAGTGATGAGATTATTGATAAGTTGGAGAAGCGTATCGCAGAAATCGATTCTGTCACCATGATGTTGGAGCGTGGCATGACACCGGAAGATATTTTAAAAGAAATTCTTGGTGATTTTGATCTTACAATTACGGATGAGATTCCGGCAGCATTTGTATGCGACTGTTCCAAGGAACGCGTGGCAAGAGCGTTGTCTACCATCAGTAAAAAAGATATGGATTCTATTATCAATGATGGAGAGAGTATTGAAGTAAAATGCCAGTTTTGCAATAAGGCATACAATTTTGATATTGATGAGTTAAAGGAGCTGAGAGCATGAAACAGGGATTTGTAAAAGTTGCAGCAGTTACCCCGAAAATTAAGGTGGCAGATACGGCATATAACGGAAAGCTGATTTGCAGTTATATGGAAGAGTGTGCAAAGGAAGGCGCAAAAATCGTAGTATTTCCGGAACTTTGCATTACCGGTTATACCTGCCAGGATTTGTTTTTACAGGATAAACTGTTACAGGGAGCAGAAGAAGAATTACTACAGATTGCAGAATGCAGCGCATCAATGGACGGAATCTTTTTCGTCGGACTTCCTTATGAAGTCAATGGAAAGCTTTACAATATGGCAGCTGTGATTTCGGGAGGAGAAGTACTTGGCATGGTGCCAAAGAGCTTTCTTCCAAATTATAACGAGTTTTATGAGCGTCGGCATTTTACCCCGGGTGCGGAACTTTGTACCGAAGTGACACTTTCGGATGGCAGTGTTGTTCCGGTAGATAGAGATCTGTTGTTTACCTGTGACAGTATGCGCAGACTCCGCATTGGTGTGGAGCTTTGTGAAGATTTATGGACTCCAAACCCGCCGAGCATCGGACATGCTTTGGCAGGGGCAACGGTCATCGTCAATCTGTCAGCATCAAATGAAATTACCGGTAAGGACAGTTACCGCAGAGAACTCGTGGCTGGTCAATCGGCCCGTCTGTTGTCGGCCTATATCTATGCTTCCGCAGGAGAGGGAGAATCCACGCAGGATCTCGTTTTTTCCGGACACAATATTATTGCGGAAAATGGTCATATTCTTGCTGAATCCAAGCGCTTTACCTATGGTGTAGTCTATTCGGAGATTGATGTGGAGAAACTTACCGGGGAGCGTCGGAGAATGACAACGTTTGAAATCGAGGACACTCACACAGACATTGCATTTTCACTGAAAACGGAAGAAACAAAGCTGACACGCTTTGTAGATCCGGCACCATTTGTTCCGGGCGATAAGAATACAAGAGAGAAACGATGTGATGAGATTCTTATGATTCAGGCGATGGGATTAAAAAAGCGTTTGGAACATACGAATGCTAATGCGGTGGTTGGAATTTCGGGCGGACTCGATTCCACTCTGGCACTTCTTGTGACAGCGCGTGCTTTTGATTTATCAGGCAAAGACCGCAAGGGAATCATTGCAGTTACCATGCCGGGATTTGGAACGACGGACCGGACGTATGACAATGCTGTAAAACTGATTGAATGTCTTGGAGCAACGTTTGTTGAAGTGGACATTAAAAATGCTGTAAATATTCATTTTTCCGATATTGGACAAGATCCTGCCGTGCATGATGTGACATATGAAAATTCACAGGCAAGAGAGCGCACACAGATTCTGATGGATATTGCAAATAAAAACAATGCATTGGTAATTGGAACCGGAGATTTGTCGGAACTTGCATTGGGATGGGCAACCTACAACGGAGATCACATGTCCATGTATGCGGTGAATGCTTCTGTCCCGAAGACACTTGTGCGGCATCTTGTACGGTACTATGCGGACACCTGTCAGGATAGGGAGCTGGAAAAGACATTGCTGGATGTGTTGGATACACCGGTATCGCCGGAACTTCTTCCGCCGGAGGACGGAAAAATTTCGCAGAAGACAGAAGATCTGGTGGGACCTTATGAATTACATGACTTTTTTCTGTACCATATGCTGCGCCTTGGGTTTAGCCCGGCAAAGATTTACCGTCTTGCGCGTCTTGCGTTTGCAGGAACGTATGAGGATGATTTCATCCTGAAATGGCTGAAAACATTTTATCACCGTTTCTTTGCGCAGCAGTTTAAGAGATCCTGTCTGCCGGATGGTCCGAAAGTAGGTTCGGTTGCAGTATCGCCGAGGGGAGATCTTCGTATGCCAAGTGATGCGTGCGCAACACTTTGGAAGAGTGAATTGGAGACGTTAGAATAAACGAAAAAACTGGTACACAGAAATAAATCTGCGTACCAGTTTTTTATTGGTAAGTTTATGTAATTACAGTAACTGAATACCATGTTTTTCGCATGCTGAAATAGTTTCTTCCGGCCAAAGAGAACTCTGGACTTCACCGATATGCGCTTTACGCAGGAAGAACATACAGATACGGGACTGACCGATTCCTCCACCGATAGTATAAGGCAATTTCCCGTCAATAATGGCTTTCTGGAAAGGAAGATCTTTGCGTTCCGGGCAGCCGGCTTTGTCTAACTGGGAGAGAAGTGCTTTCTTATCCACGCGGATACCCATCGAAGAAAGTTCTAATGCAATATCAAGTACCGGGTAATATACTAAAATGTCGGCATTTAATCCCCAGTCATCGTAGTCTGGAGCACGTCCATCGTGTGGCTCTCCGGAAGCTAATGTATCTCCAATCTGCATAATACAGACAGCACCTTTGGCTTTTGTGATATAGTATTCACGTTCCTTTGGCGTATTGTCAGGGAACATGTCTTCCAATTCCTGAGATGTAATAAAGAAAATGTCCTTTGGAAGAGTCAAATCAATATAATCATACTGGATTGCCATATACTGTTCTGTTTTGCGGAGACATTTGTATACGGTACGTACTGTTTCTTTTAAGTAGTCGATGTTTCGGTCTTCTTTGCGGATGATCTTTTCCCAATCCCATTGATCTACGAAGATGGAATGGATATTGTCGGTATCTTCATCGCGACGGATTGCATTCATATCAGTGTAAATGCCTTCATTTAAGCCAAAACCGTATTTCTTTAATGCATAACGTTTCCATTTTGCGAGAGAATGAACAACTTCTGCGGATTTGTCATCCTGCTCCTTGATTCCGAAAGTAACAGGGCGTTCGTAACCATTTAAGTTATCATTAAGACCAGTTGCCGGATCTACGAAAAGTGGTGCAGATACGCGGGTAAGATTCAGTCTCTGCGCAAGCAGGGCCTGAAAGAAATCTTTGACAGTCTTGATTGCGAGCTGTGTATCGTGAAGATTTAATTCGGATTTATAATCTTTTGGTAAAATCAGTTCTTTCATGTTATCTCCTTTTATTTTGGTTCGTATTCTAATCCGCATTTCATTATAACACACACATATTAGATTTCAATAATTCCGAACAGAAAAATTGTCAAAACAGGTGCGTTTCTTTTGAAAATGTGTTAGGATAAATTGCATGAGATTTTGAATTGTTTATATTAGAAAATACTGTAGAAGTATATAGAAAGGCGATGGAAATATATAATGAAAAAAGAAGATTTGACTGTGCCGGCAATATTGGCAGAGGCTGTGGGCATTTTGCTTTGTATTTTGTATATTGGATTGCAGATATTCTATGGAATTAACTATCATGTGGCACCATATAAATATATTTGTAACATTGTAGGACTTGTACTGGTATATGCAGGACTGACGATTTTGAGTAATCATCCGGAGAGAATCAACCGTATTCCGGCACAGATGTGTGTGGGAAAAATCCGGATCTATTCGCTTCGCATGCTTCGTCTGATCAAATTGATTTTTGTAGTGGGGCTGATGATTCCGTGTGTCGCAGATGTGATTGGCAGACAGATGCAGGATGTATACAGCCTTATTATCATAGGACTGCTTTTGCTCGTGACGATTTATTATGAATATAAAATAATTCTTACCATCCGAAAGAACCGGGATGGTAAGAATTAAAAAGTTCGATATTATTGGGCTGTCGGAATGTTAGCAAACTGTTTTGCTTTGATTCTGGCAGCTTTGTTTTTTCCACCGATGGAGAAGAGCACAAGTCCCAGGGTGAGTGACACAATCATGATCAGCAGCATAAGCAATGCGGTAAATAACGTCGAACCAAAGTTGCCGAGAAGCTGTTCAAGAACGGTTCCCCAGAAATTGAACAGGATGTGCATGAGGAGAGAGTAGTAGATACTTCCGCCTTTTTCACACACATAGCCAAGAAGAAGGCCGAGTGCAAATGCATAGATGCCCTGAATCCAGTTCATATGGAAGATACCAAACATTACTGCCTGAAAAATGTTGGCAAGCCAGAAAGGCAATGCTCTGCGGGCAAGCCGCATGGTAACACCGCGGAAAATCAATTCTTCTCCGATTGGTGCCAGAATGATGGAATAACATAACATTGCAATTGTAATGTCTGAAGTAAGTCCGGCAGAGTCGATCAGGTCCTGGTATTGTTTTAACCATTGAGGAAAGACCATGGAAACGATTCCTATGAGATAGCTGCATGCAAACTGTGCGCCGGGAATCAGTACAACAATTCCTAGAATCTGTAAAATATCAAATGTCTTTGACGGTTTTGGCAGGTATTCACCCCCACAGGCATGATAGTAATATAATCCAAACAGTACAATACAGGTGATGGAGTAGATGACCATGATACCTGTACTGAAGTAGCTGTCGGCAAACATATTAAGCAGGATATCCACGGAAAATGAACCCTTGGTAATAAGAAGAGAAATCATAGCGATTCCCATCAGAAAGAATGTGGCGAGCAACTGTATGGCAGTTGCGACAAGAATCGGTAAAAAACCGGAAAAAAAGTAACCTACTTTACGCATTTTGTATCTCCAATCTACTTTATTACGATAAAATGTGTTATCGAATTTCATTATAACATAATGGGATAATTGTGCAAGAAATCTGTTTACTTTAAAACTTTAATATGTTAAAATATGTGTGGCTGAATAGTTAAAAGAAAACGAAGAAGAGAGGAAATGCAATGAGCAAGAAACTTAGAACAGAAGCTGTTGATCACTTGTTTGATGCAATATTATGTCTTAAAAATAAAGAAGAGTGCTATACCTTTTTCGAAGATGTATGCACTGTGAATGAATTGTTGTCTTTGTCCCAGCGTTTTGAAGTTGCAGGGATGCTGAGAGATCAGAGAACGTATCTGGATATTGCTGAGAAGACGGGCGCTTCGACTGCGACGATCAGTCGTGTGAACCGTTCTCTGAACTACGGAAACGATGGTTACGATATGGTATTTAACCGTTTAAAAGAAGAGAAAAAAGAAGTGTAGTGCAGGAAAAAGACAGTCTGACGATGAAAAATCAGGCTGTCTTTTATTATTTTCTATTTGGATGAATCTTTCTTTTTTTCGGATTTGGATGAAGTTTCCTTTTTGGAAGTCTCTGTTTGATGCAGTTCATCAATCATACTTTCAATTACCATTTTCTTGATATAGACATCATAACTGAGAAGACAGATGAAACTGAATTTCTGAAGAAAACTGCGGTCCTCTTCCGGAAACTGTTCAAAGGTATGCTGGGCAATAAAATATTTCTTCCCCAGATCTTTCAATAACTTCCCGGATTCTTCTTTTTCCAGATGAAATACTTCATTATATACATCTTCCATATTAAAATCATCTTTGTTTCCAAAATAGCTGTCTGTGATTGGATTCAGTAAAGCCTGAATGTCACTGATGCTGAGAAGATTCTTAAAATAGTAGATGAAAAGCAAAGTCAGTACATGCTCCTTGGAGTACTTTTTCTTTTCCGGAGCAGGTAACAGATTATTCTTGGCATAATTATTGATCATGGTCTTGGTCAGAATCTTGTCATCGTCATAGCGTTTGCATGCTTCTAACTGTTCGTCCATAAAAGTTGTGACCTGATCCATATATAATCCGATATTTGGAATGTCTTCGGTTTTGACATAATCAATCGATTTGAGCTTTTCCTGCAACTGTGCAAGAAAGTCTTTTAAATCATTTCCCACAAAAATCACCTCAAAACACATTATATAGTATCAAAAACTAGATGACAAGTTTTTTCCAAATAAATTTTTATAAAAAGAGCAAGAATGTATGTTCTGTTTTTATATATTGTATGTTATAATACCCACATATGTACTGCAATGAATAAAACAGGAACAGAACGGAGAGGCAAATGAGTTTACTTGATACACTGAATGAACAACAGAAGCAGGCGGTCATGACAACGGAAGGACCGCTTTTGATCCTGGCGGGAGCCGGTTCGGGAAAGACAAGGGTTCTCACCCACCGCACAGCCTATCTGATCGATGAACTTGGAGTAAATCCATATAATATTATGGCCATTACATTTACAAATAAAGCTGCGGGGGAGATGCGGGAGCGTATTGATAAGATGGTAGGATACGGTTCGGAAAGTATCTGGGTTTCCACGTTCCATTCCACCTGTGTCCGCATTTTGCGCCGCTATATTGACCGGCTGGGATACAGCACAAATTTTACGATTTACGATGCTGATGATCAGAAAACACTGATGAAGGATATCTGCAAGCGTCTGAATATTGATACCAAGATACATAAGGAAAAAATGTTTCTTTCAGTTATTTCTTCGGCAAAGGATGAACTGATCGATCCAATCGAGTTTGAAACACGCGCAGCAGGAGATTATGCGAAGCGTATTCAGGCACAGGTTTATCGTGAATATCAGCAGGTGCTCAGGCAGAACAATGCGTTGGATTTTGATGATCTGATCATGAAAACAGTGGAGCTTTTTAAGCTTGATGGCGAAGTCTTGAATGCGTATCAGGAACGTCTGCGCTATATCATGGTGGATGAGTATCAGGATACCAATACGGCACAGTTCGAGCTGATTCGTCTGTTGGCGAACAAATATAAGAACCTCTGCGTGGTCGGTGATGATGATCAGTCAATTTATAAGTTCCGTGGAGCAAATATTTACAATATTCTGAACTTTGAGAAGCATTTTCCGGATGCAACTGTCATAAAATTGGAACAGAATTATCGCAGTACGCAGAATATTCTTGATGCTGCAAACGGAGTGATCGCGAACAATGTAGGACGAAAAGAAAAGAGTCTCTGGACAGATAACGGAACAGGAGATAAAATTCAGTTCGAGCAGCTGGATACGGCAAATGAAGAAGCGGATTATGTCACGAGAGATATTATGCGTCGTGTCAGAAAAGGTGAGTATCAATATAAGGATTGTGCAGTATTATATCGCACCAATGCGCAGTCGCGTCTTTTTGAGGAGCGGTTTATTGCATCTAACATCCCTTATAAGATTGTAGGTGGTGTAAATTTCTACTCCCGCAAAGAAGTAAAAGATATGCTTTCTTATTTGAAAACGATTGCGAACGGACAGGATGATCTTGCGGTACGCCGTATCATCAATGTGCCAAAGCGTGGAATCGGAGCAACGAGTATTACAAAAGTTGCAATCTATGCTGCGGAGCATGAGATGAATTTTTATTCTGCATTGTGTGAAGCGGCGGAGATTCCGGGATTGGGAAAGGCAGCTGCAAAAATTGAACCTTTCGTGCTTTTTGTGCAGTCTATGAAAGCAAAATCCCAATTGAAACCGGTGTCTGAACTGTTGCAGGAAATCATCGAAACGACAGGATATGTGCGGGAACTGGAGGCCGAAGGAACGGATGAGGCAGAGGCACGTATTGAGAATATTGATGAATTGATCAGCAAGGCAGTTGATTATGAAGAGGCACAGGAGCATCCGACACTGGATGGATTTCTCGAGGAAGTCGCGCTTGTGGCAGATATTGACAGTCTGGATGCAGACAGCGATTATGTGGTTCTCATGACGCTGCACAGTGCTAAGGGACTGGAATTTCCGAATGTTTATCTGGCAGGTATGGAGGATGGACTGTTTCCAAGTTACATGTCAATTGTAAGTGACAATGCAGATGTTGAAATTGAGGAGGAGCGTCGCCTCGCATATGTAGGAATTACGCGTGCCATGAAAAATCTCACGATCACTTCTGCAAGAATGCGTATGGTTCGGGGACAGACACAGTATGGCAAAGTATCCCGTTTTGTAAAGGAAATTCCGCCACAGCTTCTTTCGGGAGAGATTTATGAACCGAAAAGCTATGAGGAACCGGTCGAAGAAAGTTCATTCCAGAAAGCACGTAAAGCTTTTCGCAGCACGCCGACGTATAGCAGTGAAGTGGGGGAAGGCTATGGTTCGACATTCAAAAGCAAAAAGCCGGCTGCGCCAGTGTATACCAAAGTAAGCAATCAGCGTGACTTTGGAAGTGGTGCATCGGGAAAAAACGGGCTTTCCTACGAAGTGGGTGATCGTGTGCGGCATATGAAATTCGGCGAAGGTGAAGTGATATCAATCGTTGCCGGAGGAAGAGATTACGAAGTAACGGTAGATTTTGATAAAGTCGGCACGAAGAAAATGTTTGCTGCATTTGCAAAATTGAGAAAAATTTAAAAGTTATTTTTCTCTAAAATCATAATTTTTTATAGGAAAACTGGAAAACATATGCTATAATAATGGTAATTTAAAACTTAAGAAGGAGAGGTGCCTACTATGAGTAAGATGGAAGATATTTTAGGTTCTGCAAAAGTAAGTGATGTATTGAGTGCTGCAAAGCTTAATAATTTAATCAAAAAGGATGAGGAAGAAAAGAAACCTTCCAAGTTTGTAATTGTGTTTGCAATCATCGGTATCGTTGTTGCAGTTGCAGCAGCTATCTATGGAATTTATCGTTTCTTTACACCGGATTATCTGGATGATTTCGAGGACGATTTTGAAGATGAATTTGATAATGATTTCTTCGAAGATGAAGATGATGAGCCAGCTGCAGCTACAAAGAATGATACTGCAGAGGACGCAGAATAATTTTTGAAATATATCGTTGTAGATAATATTACTGTATATTTTATAGGGACTGCTGCTTGGAGGTAGTCCCTTTTTTCACGCATATAAAAGAGAGAAGAAGCAGGAGTAAAGATAGATGAAAAAAGGTCAGATTGCAGAAGGAACAGTAAATAAGGTGGAGTTTCCGAACAAAGGAATTGTTTATACGGATGAGGGCGAACGCATCATTGTAAAAAATACGATTCCGGGACAGAGAGTTTCCTTTGCGGTCAATAAGGTTCGCAAAGGAAAGGCAGAGGCGCGACTGCTTGAAACGATAAAAAAGTCACCACTTGAGACGGCAGACACCTGTACACATTTCGGAGCGTGTGGTGGATGTACCTACCAGAGCCTGCCATATGAAGATCAATTAAAAATCAAAGAGGAACAGGTACGTGGCATGATGGAAAATGCCATCGGAGATGCGTGTGCGTATGAGTTCCTGCCAATTAAGCACAGCCCGCGTGTGCTCGCCTACCGCAATAAGATGGAATTTTCTTTTGGGGATGCATATAAAGATGGACCGCTGGCACTCGGTATGCATAAGCGTGGTAGTTTCTATGATATTGTAACGGTGGAGGACTGCAGGATTGTGGACGGTGATTTTCGCACAATCCTTATGGCAACGCTTTCCTATTTCGGAGAACAGGGCATTTCCTTTTATCACCGTCTGCGCCATACCGGATATCTTCGCCACCTTCTTGTGCGAAAAGCGGTAAAGACCGGAGAGATACTCGTGGATTTGATCACCACAACACAGGAATGGAGTAATGTGCCGGTACAGGAGACGGATGAGCGTGCAAAGATAGAGGCTGCATTGTTAGAAAAACAGGGCAAATGTCCGCATGCCGGAACGATAAATGAGGAAAAAGAAAAGTCGCTCTTGGATGGATGGAAAGATGCACTTCTTGCACTCTCACTGGAAGGAACCTTAAAAGGCGTACTTCACACAAAAAATGACAGTGTGGCGGATGTCGTAAAAAACGAAGGAACAGAAGTACTTTCTGGACAGGACTATTTCTATGAGGAACTGTTGGGACTACGTTTTAAGATTTCACCATTTTCCTTCTTCCAGACAAATTCACTTGGCGCAGAGGTACTTTATTCTACAGCACGCGAATTTATCCTTGGGGATAATCCGGATATGCTGACAGATAAGACGGTTTATGACCTTTACAGCGGTACCGGTACGATCGCGCAGATGCTTGCTCCGGTCTGCAAAAAAGTTGTGGGTGTGGAGATCATCGAGGAAGCTGTGGAGGCGGCAAAAGAGAATGCGGCGCTCAATCATCTGGATAATTGTGAATTTCTGGCAGGTGATGTCTTAAAAGTGCTCGAT